>ENA-ORXI01000073-ORXI01000073.1-sediment-metagenome-genome-assembly--contig:-NODE-73-length-66898-cov-9.267117_pt1 | contig 66898 bp, 54 predicted proteins | sample MGYA00237861_ERZ511468 | MGnify/ENA primary metagenome ERZ511468 (study PRJEB26299, sample SAMN06266213) | sediment metagenome | isolation source: Hudson Canyon methane seep mesocosm | place: USA:Hudson...
TCTGGTTTTGGTAATTTTGACATACGCCAGAAAAAAGAACGACCAGGACGTAACCCTAAGACCGGTGAAGATATTCCTATCTCAGCCCGTAAGGTAGTTACCTTTAGACCTGGACAGAAACTTAAGAGCCGTGTTGAAGATGGTAACGGTTAGTAATTTTGTTCTTAAAAGATAAATTGTAAGGTTGCTTAGGCAGCCTTTTTTATTGCTGAAAAAATGATAACACTTGCTTAATACATCAAGGTAAGCTGGCTTTAGCATATTCTCAAATAAGCAGTACTACAAAGTATTGTTTATTTTGGTATTGGTGAAAGGGATAATTTGTGTTGCTAGCTGAGGATAAGGTAAAGTACCTTATCCTATCTAAAGTAATCGCTAAGACTTCTTTTTAGCTACGGTGATAATGGGGCATAAATTAAGTTATTACGACTTTAAACCACAACCTCTTAAAATAAAGTCAGTTAAAAAAGCGGTAACTTTTTCAATATCTTCATCTTCATAGTCAGCTTGATTCATTACTGTTAATACTTGCGTTTCAAAATCAGCATAATGTTGAGTTGACGACCAAATAAGAAAGATAAGATAAACGGGATCTACGCCCTTCATTTCTCCATTATCAATCCAGTGCTGAAATAACTTTGATTTTTCTCTTACCCATTTTCGTAAATAAGTTCGAGCATAATCTTTTAAATGTTGCGCACCTTGGATAATTTCCATGGCATATATTTTTGAAGCGCTTGGGTGGTTAAAGGACATTTGCACTTTAGCGGCAATAAACTTTTCAATAGCAATTTTAGGTCCGTCATCTGCTTCAATATCACCAATCGCTTGATCCCACATATCTAATGTTTGCTCTAAAACGGCGTGATAGATATTTTCTTTGTTTTTAAAATAATAAAGTACGTTCGCCTTAGGGAGTCCAGCTCTATCAGCAATTGATTGCACAGTTGCACCTTTGTAGCCGTTTAGAATAAATTCTTCTTGTGCGGAATAAAGTATTTTTTCTTGGCTTTGTGCCCTAATTTGACCTTGTTTACCTGATTTATTATTTTTTTCAGCCATTGGCTAATCGCCCATTTTATTTTTTGCTAAATTACATATTCAACTTTGATAGTGATTTTTACCAGTGTTAACACCTTATGTCACTATAATTCGAAAAATAGCCTATTAAAATGTTAACTATTTAGTCAATAAATGACAAATGTAATGAAATTGTCATTAAAATCTGCTTTAATTTTATACGAAGTGGTGAATTTATAGCAAATATAAAAATCTTGACTATCATTGTTTTTATAAAAATAAACATAATAAAAATACCAAGGAATTCAAAATGAAAGCACTCCGTATATCACGAATCACAGCTGGGTTGATAATCGCCTTAGGTTTATCATCTCCCATCATGGCAAACACTACATCTTCAGGGGTAAAAGGTCAGGTGGTAGGTCCTAATGGCAATGCAGCCGTTGGTACTGTCGTTACTATTACTCATATCCCTTCAGGAACAATAAAAACAGCGATTGTGAATAGCTCTGGCAGTTTTTCTGCAAAAGGTCTTAGAGTAGGTGGTCCTTATAGAATTACCATTGACTCAAATACATTTGAAGATACAGAAATAAAAGATGTTTTTCTAACATTAGGTGAAACATACCCTGTTAATGTCGCTCTAAATGCACAAGACGACATTGAAACGATTGTGGTGACAGGACGTATCGTTAACAAAAACTACGGCAGTAATAGTCCGTCATCTAATTTCAATTTAAAAGACATTGAAATGACACCTACTGTAAATAGGGACATCAAGGATGTTATTCGCGTTGATCCCCGTATTTATATTAACGAGTCAAGCTCTCATGGTGATTCAATTGTTTGTGCCGGTGGTAACCCTCGTTTTAACAGTTTAACTGTAGATGGCGCAAGGATGAATGATAACTTTGGTTTAAACAGTAATGGATATCCTACTGTTCGTATTCCGTTTTCATATGATGCCATTGATCAAGTCGCTGTAGAGTTAGCCCCGTTCGATGTGCAATACGGTGGATTTACCTCTTGTAATATCAACGCTGTAACTAAATCAGGTGGTAATGAAGTACACGGTAGTGTCTTTATGGACTACACCAGTGATTCATTAAAAGGTAATAGTTTAGAAGGCGACAGCATCGACCTTGGTAGCTATGATGAAAAACGCTATGGTTTTAATGTCGGCTTGCCATTAATAGAAGATAAATTATTTTTCTTTGCTGCCTATGAAAAATTAGATGGTTCACAAATAATGCAATATACCGCAATGGATAACGGTGATGTTGTTCAAAGTGATATTGATAGAATCATTCAAATGTCTAAAGATATATATGAATATGATCCTGGTACTATGGTGCCCAGTATACCTGTTGAAGATGAAAAGCTTTTAATTAAGTTGGATTGGAACATCGATGAAAACCACAGGTTGAATTTTGTTTATAATTACAATGATGGTTTTGAAATAGGTCAGTCGGATGCTTCAGACCCTGATGAGATATCCTTATCGAATCATTTTTATGAGCGTGGTGCGGAATTTACTTCGATAGTTTCCTCTTTGTATTCAGATTGGTCAGATAATTTTTCTACCGAAGTTCGCATCGGTTATTCAAAATTAGATAACCGCCAAATATCTTTAGATCAAACCAGTGGTTTTGGTGAATTTAGAATTGAAAGAATTGGTGCTAATGGGAATGTTAATGTTTTTTTAGGGCCGGATGATTCTCGCCAAGCAAACAAACTAAAATATGATAATTTAGCCCTTAAACTCGCCGGTACATATTATCTTGATAATCATGAATTGTATTTTGGTTTTGAACGAGAAGAATTAGATGTATTTAATTTATTTGTTCAACATACTGAAACAGAGACACGCTTCAATAATCTTGAAGATTTTGAATCAGGATTAGCTGATGATGTTTATTATGGTAATGCTAATTCACATAACCCTGATGATGCGGCAGGTGAATTCAAATACGCATTAAATACTTTGTATTTTCAAGATAAATTTGAGCTTGACGATTATGATGTCACCATCACTGCCGGTTTACGATATGACTTGTATACCAGTGATGATTCGCCAACTCATAACCAAAACTTTGAAGATAGATACGGTTATTCTAATTCGCAAAATCTTGACGGTGTTGATTTACTTCAACCACGCTTTGGTTTTAACTGGACAGCAAGCGAGCAGTTAGAAGTACGAGGCGGCTTTGGTTTATATTCTGGTGGTAATCCAAATGTATGGATTTCGAACAGTTATTCAAATGATGGTGTTCGTAATATTCAAAGCTCAATCAGAGATGTTCAAATCCTAGGGCCAGACGCTATCGAGTATAACGGTACTGGTCGACCAGGGTATGATGTCCCACAATCACTTTATGATGAAATAGGGAGTGGTAGTAGTGATTCAGATACCAATGTTACCGACCCAAATTTTGAAATTCCATCAGAATGGAAATATGCACTTGGTTTAACCTACGTTAGTGAAAGTGAATATGTGTTAATGGCTGATTTACTTTATACCGATAAGCAAGATGCAGCGGTAATTCAAAACTTAGCATTTGGCCAAACTGACACAGCACCCGATGGCCGTCCTGTCTATTCAGGCGTCAATCACGGTCGTAATAATGATTTCTTGTTAACGAACGTGAAAGGTGATTCCGGTGATACTACGGTGGTTTCATTTGCAGTAAGTAAAGAATATGACAACGGTTTAGCTTTCAGTGCATCTTATGCTTACACTGATGCAAATGATGTTCACCCGATGACCAGCTCAGTAGCTTTTTCTAATTATCATGGCGTAGCCGCGGTTGATTCTGAAAATCCAGGCGTAGCGACATCGAACTATGAAGTACCTCATCGTTTTACACTAAATGTAACCTATATTCATGAGTTTTTTGATGGTTATGAAACCCAGTTTAGTGTCTTTGGCCAAGCTAACCAAACGAACCCGTACTCTTATAACTTTCATCAGTATTCGGGTGGTTTTGGTCGTTATCATGACGATCATACCGAGTTACTTTATGTCCCAGCAGAAAATGATCCGTTAGTTGTTTATGGTGATGACTTCGATCAAACTGCTTTTAATGACTTCGTTGCTAGCGAAGGATTAACCCGCGGCCGAATCATGGATCGTAATGAACTGGATGGCAGCTGGTGGACAAAGTTTGATATACGTGTCGAACAGCAATTTCCTGGTTTTATTTCAGGGCATAAAGCCAGTGCTTTTCTAGTAATAGAGAACTTTGGTAATATGCTCAGTGATGATTGGGGAGTATTAAAACAAGGCAGCTTTTTACAAAGCGCAGTGGAGTCATCAGTGACCGATGATGGTAAATACTCTTACGACAGCTTTTCAAATCCAACTTCGCAAAGTCGATCTACTGATGCATCGTTATGGGAAATTCGTATGGGTATTAAATATGACTTCTAATTATGGGAGTTTAAGTTAAAGTTAACTAAAAAGAACCGTGCATTATGTGCGGTTTTTTTTTGTTATTCGTACCATGATTCTAAAATAAACAGGATGACAATTCTTATAAATCGAATGATTAATTGATTGCTTTACATGAAAAGCTTAATAATTAATTAAAATAGTTCTTAATTAGTACAAAGATCTATTGATATTTAAAGCATAGTTAACTAGGATGTAATTAAGCTGACCAATTGGTCAATTTAATTTAAGGCTATTTATGTCACAACACACTATTGATTGGTTAGAGTTAACTACTTTTGCTAAGAACAGCGCAGACAAAGCTTACGCACCTTACAGCAATTTTCATGTTGGTGCAGCAGCACTTACTCAGCAAGGTAATGTAGTGCAAGGCTGTAATGTGGAAAACGCTTCTTATGGGTTAACCATATGTGCAGAAAGGAATTGTATAGCGCAAGCGGTAATCAAAGGAGAACAACAGTTCACTGCGATGGTTATCTATACCAAACAAGAAAAACTAACCCCTCCTTGTGGAGCTTGTCGACAGGTTATTGCGGAATTTTTTCAGCCTACAGCACAAATAATGGCGGCAAATCATTTGGGCGAACAAAAGCAATGGACTGTTGCTCAACTATTACCAGATGCCTTCACTCCTCGTGATTTACTCGATAAATAAGGATGTTGATATGACAACACAATTTTTACCTCAAGAAATAATTAGATCAAAACGCGATAATGGCCAATTATCTCAGCCAGAAATTCAATTTTTTGTTGATGGTTTAGTCAGCGGCGATTTTAATGATGCTCAAGTTGGTTCTATGGCAATGGCAATATACCAACAAGGTATGTCTACAGAAGAAATAACCAGCCTTACTATGGCTATGATGAACTCTGGAGATGTATTGTCATGGTCAGATCACCTTAAGCTAGATGGCCCTATTGTTGATAAACATTCAACAGGTGGGGTGGGTGATAAAGTCAGTTTCATGCTTGCTGCTATTGTGGCTGCATGTGGTGCTTATGTGCCAATGGTCTCAGGTCGTGGTTTAGGCCATACTGGTGGCACTTCAGATAAACTAGAAAGTATTGCTGGATTTAATGTGCAGCCAAGTACCGATGAGTTTCAACGAATAGTTAAAGAGCTTGGTTTTGCCATTATCTCACAAACAGATAATATTGCTCCAGCAGATAAACGTTTATATGGTATTCGAGATGTCACTGCTACCGTAGAGTCGATTCCATTGATCACCGCCTCAATATTATCTAAAAAACTTAGTGCTGGTCTTGGTGCTTTAGTGATGGATATTAAAGTGGGCAATGGTGCGATGATGACAGACCTTAATCAAGCTAATGCACTAGCTAAAAGTATTGTTAATGTAGCTAACCATGCCGGTGTTAAAACTCAAGCAATTATTACCGATATGAATCAAGTATTAGGTAGTACCGCAGGTAATGCTTTAGAGATATTTGAAACCATTCAGTACTTAACTGGCGAACAACGTGAGCCACGTTTACATCAAATTGTAATTGCTTTAGCTAACGCGATGCTTGTTAACAGTGGAATAGCCAAAGACAATAATGAAGCAAAACAGATGGCTGAAAATGCCTTGTCATCAGGTAAGGCGGCACAGATTTTTGCTAAAATGATTGCAGCATTAGGTGGTGACGCAAACCTGTTAGAAAAACCTTGGCAGTTTATGCAAAAAGCACAATTGGTTGCTGATATTGTTGCACCTGAACATGGATATATTACTGCGATGCAAACTCGTGACATTGGCATGAGCATTGTTTCAATGGGCGGAGGTAGGTTAGCCAATGGTCAAGCCATAGATCACAGTGTAGGCTTTGATCAAATACTACCTGTGGGTACTGTTGTTAATAAGGGCGATGTAATCGCTCGTGTTCATGCAAGAGATGCAGATATGGCAGTTGCTGCAAGTAAACAGTTTACTGACGCAGTAACGATATCTGCTGATCCAGTTGAAGATTTACCTGTGATATATCATACCGTAGAATAACTATAAAAACTGATGAAGTGGCTCTTCTTATTAAATGAATAAAGTTTAATCAGAAGAGCTATTCTCAAGTATAGAAGGTTAGTTAAAAATTAGATGGTAAATGACTAAAGTGTGCCAAACAACTTATCACCGGCATCACCAAGTCCAGGTAAAATATAGCCTTGCTCGTTTAATTTTTCATCGATAGAACCAAGGTACAAATCAACGTCGGGATGTGCTTGATTTACATATTCAATGCCTTCTGGGGCGGCAACAAGAAATATTCCAATAATATGTTTACACCCCGAAGCTTTAAGTAAGTCTATGGTGTCTTTTGCAGTGCCACCTGTTGCTAGCATAGGATCAATAATTATCGCTGTACGGTCTGCAATATCACCGATAATATTTTGATAATAGCTTTCAGGCGCTAATGTTTCTTCATTTCGCTGTAGGCCTACAACACTAATTTTTGCGCAAGGTAGAATTGAAAGTGCACCTTCTAACATGCCTAAACCTGCTCGAAGAATAGGCACTAGGGTAGGTTGTTTGTTAGCGAGTATTGGTGTTGAAATTACGCCAGACCAACAAGTCATTGGTTTATCTTGTAAAGGTAATTCTTTAGTTGCCTCGATCATTAAGATACTTGATATTTCGTTAGCAAGTTCTCGAAAGCTTTTTACTGAAATTACATCATCACGTAATAGACTTATTTTGTGTTTTACTAAAGGGTGGTTACTCGCGAAATTTGCCATGATGTTTCCTCTTTTACTAGTGTTATGTATTGTTTTTAACTTAATTTATAACCAAACCAGTTCTTTAAAATGGGCGCGACATAAGGGCTCGTACCTTTCATTTCCGCCAACTTCTACTTGTTCACCGCCTTTTACCGCTTTTCCTTCACTGTCAAGTCTAATAACAAAGTTTGCTTTTCGTCCACAATGACAAATTGTTTTTAATTCGACTAGTTTATCAGCCCAAGCCAATAGTGCTGCGCTACCTGAAAAAGTTTGACCTAAAAAATCTGTTCTTATGCCATAAGCTAAGACCGGGATATGTAATAAATCAACGATATCCGTTAATTGTTTTACTTGGACTTTTGTTAGAAACTGCGCTTCGTCAATCAGTAAACAATCGATTTTATTGAGCTGTATTGACGATTTTATTTCAGTAAATATATCAGAGTTTTCATTAAATAAACTGGCCTCTGCATTAATGCCCAAACGAGAAGTTACTTTGCCTTTTGCATACCGATCATCAATTTGAGCAGTGTAAATAACAGAGTGTAGTCCTCGTTCTTTATAGTTATATGAAGATTGTAATAAATGCGTTGATTTCCCCGCATTCATTGATGAGTAGTAAAAATACAGCTGAGCCATACTTGATTGATCCTCTTACTATTGATAGCGCAATTTAAAAATTTTATATGGCTTTCACAAACGATTATAAGCCAATGAATATACCAGCAATTGCCGCACTCATTAAGTTAGCAAGAGTTGCTGCAATCATAGCTTTCATACCTAAGCGGGCAATGTCATGTCTTCTATTAGGAGCCATAGAGCCAATACCACCCAGTAAAATAGCAATAGAAGATAAATTTGCAAAACCACACAATGCGAAAGTAATAATCGCTTGTGTTGTTGCGCTTAAAGTATCCTTAACTTCCATATAATTGACATAAGCAAAAAATTCATTAACAACGATTTTTTGGCCAATAAAGCTGCCTGCTTGCAACATTTCATCAGCAGGAACACCAATAATAAAAGCGAGTGGTGCAAATAAATAACCTAATAACCATTCAATAGTGATGTTCTCAAAACCCAATATGCTACTTACTCCGCCTACTAAGGTATTAAGAAGGGCAATTAAGGCAATAAAAGCTAATAACATAGCACCGACGTTAACTGCTAGCTTTAAACCAGATGCAGCACCTGATGCGGCAGCGTCGATTACATTTATCGGTTTGTCTGTTTCTTCTTCAACTGCCGATTCTTCAGCTAGCAACTTTTGTGTTTCAGGAATGATTAATTTTGCCATTAATAGACCGCCAGGAGCGGCCATAAAAGAAGCGGCAATTAAGTATTTTAACTCAACTCCTAAACCGGCATAGCCAGCAAGTATTGAGCCTGCGACCGAAGCTAACCCGCCAACCATTATAGCAAATAGCTCTGATTGACTCATTTTGGCGATGTAAGGGCGAATAACTAAAGGGGCTTCAGTTTGACCAACAAAAATATTTGCTGTTGCTGAGAGAGATTCTGGCTTACTGGTTTGTAAAAGTTTTTGCAATCCGCCACCTATAATTTTTACCACCCATTGCATAATGCCTAAGTAGTATAAGACAGCGATTAAGGAGGAGAAAAAGATGATCACGGGTAAAACACGAACGGCAAAAACAAAACCAACACCATTACTGAACATTGCATCAGTGCCTAGTCCGCCAAACAAGAAAGCAATACCGACCTGAGCACTATCTATGACACCTTGAACGCCATTGGTTACTGATTGCAGTACATCTTTCCCGAAGGGGATATATAAAACAAAGGCTCCTAATATTAACTGTAAGCTAAAAGCGCAGCCTACTGTGCGCCAATTTATATCTTTTCGGCTTTTAGATAACATTAAGGCGATTATTAATAATACACCTATTCCTAAAAGTCCTCGTAATGCAGTTAAATCCATAGTTACCTCTTTATTATTATAGTTCAGGGAATAATGTCATTTGTATCGCTAAGTGAATAGTGTGTTCTAATTTATTGAGTTAATTGACGTATTTTTGCCTTAATAACCTCTATTGCCATTCTATTTTTACCACCTTTAGTTATGACCAGGTCTGCAAAAGATTTTGATGGTTCAATATGTTGATAGTACATCGGCCTTACCGTCTTTAGATACTGCTCGGTGACAGACTCGATACTTCTTTCTCTTTCTGTAGTATCACGCTGGATTCTCCTGATCAAACAAATATCTAGAGGGGTATCCATATAGACTTTAATGTTAAAGCAATCTCGTAACTTAGGATTTGAAAAGAGTAAGATGCCCTCAACAAGAATAATTTTGGTTGGGGTCAACGATGTTGTATTAGTGGTACGGGTGTGAGTTTTATAACAATAAATTGGACAGTCAATGGTTTCACCATCCATAAGACTTTTTAAATGCTGTGATAATAATGAATGTTCGAATGCATTAGGATGATCGTAGTTGTTTTTTACTCTCTCATTCATTTCTAAGTGTGATTGATCACAATAGTAGGCGTCTTCTTTTATAATTGAGATGCCGCCGTCTCCTAGTTCAGGCAATAATTCATCATATATGGTTTGAGCGAATAACGATTTACCTGAAGCAGAAGCGCCAGTAATAGCTATAATTGTAGGACTATTATTGTTCAACGGAAAAGATACCTTAGTATTTGTAGTCTAAAAATTAAATTCGAATTGATTATAGAGAAAATATTAATGCTTTGCCTAAATCATTTATGGTGATAAATTAGCACAACTTGACCACGTGGTCATGTTTATTGTTGGATAATGTTCAGATATTTTAATTTATTATTTTTATTTCTAATAAATAACTTTAAGTATAGCTAGGAGGAACTGTGGCTAGAGTAATAATTATGGTGATTGATGGGTTTGGTATTGGCCAAGCTCCGGACGCTAAAGAATTCGGCGATATTGGTGCAAATACCTTTGCTAATTTGTCTGATGCGTACTTTAAAGAAACGGCGAAAAAAATAAATTTGCCAAATTTATCTGCATTAGGGCTAGTTAAAGCCTGTCAACAAGCTTCAAATAGAGAATTTCCATTTCAAGGGAGTGAACCAACAAAAGGGGGTTATGGCTATGCTGCACAAATTAGTACAGGGAAAGATACTCCTAGTGGTCATTGGGAAATGGCAGGGGTGCCAGTATTGTTTGACTGGACTTATTTTAATGATAGAGAAGAAAGTTTTCCTCAAGAGCTTATCGATAAAATAAATAAGGCAACTGGATTTGATGGCTTTCTTGGCAATTGCCATGCATCTGGTACCACAATAATTGCCCAGCTTGGTGAACAACATATTCAGACGGGTTTACCAATATGTTACACCTCTGCAGACAGTGTTTTTCAAATAGCGGCTCACGAAGAGCATTTTGGTCTTGATAACCTTTATCAATATTGCGAAACAGTTCGTGACATTTTAGACGACTATAACATCGGGCGAGTGATTGCTAGACCATTTATTGGTAGCAATACCGCTGACTTTGAACGTACTGGTAACCGCCGAGACTACTCTGTATTACCACCTGCACCAACAGTACTCGATAAACATTTTAATGCCGGTGGGGAAGTTATCAGTGTTGGTAAAATTGCTGATATTTTTGCCCATCAAGGCATTAGTGAAAAAACAAAAGCTACGGGTATTAATGCGCTAGTCGATGCCACAATTGACCATATAAAAACCTCTGCAGACAACACCATTATTTTTACAAATTTAGTGAACTTTGACCAAGATTATGGCCACAGGCGCGATCCGGTCGGCTTTGCAAAAGCCCTTGAGGGCTTTGATCAGCGATTAACTCAAGTATATGAATCAATGAATGATGATGATTTATTGTTGTTAACCGCTGATCATGGTTGTGATCCAACGTGGCCGGGTAATGATCATACCCGTGAATATGTGCCCATCGTTGCCTATCATCACAATATTGGTTCAGTTTCTTTAGGTGAAAGATCGACGTTTGCAGACTTAGGACAAACCGTTGCTGATGTCTTTGGTCTTGATAAAATGGACTACGGCACCAGCTTTTTGAAACAGCTATCTTTTGAAGACCAATAATAGCATCAAGTTCAATTGCAAAGAATTGGAGAACAAAGAAAGTAACATGGAAGTTAACGGAAAATAAAAATGTTAACTATAATGTGAACAAAATAATAAAATAGAAATGTCCTTGGGAGAGAACACAATGAAAGCCTTAATTAAAAAGCCGTTAGCGGTATGCATTCATGCGGCCATATTTGCTGGTAGTATCAGTATATCAGCCAATGCGAGAGCAGAAGAGAATCAAGCCAAAGAAAAAGTTACTGGTATTGAAGTTATTCAAGTTACTGCACGTAAACGGGAGGAAAACATTAAAGATGTACCGATTTCGGTCTCTGCGTTAACTCCTAAAAAATTAGAAGTTCTTGGGTCGTCAGGTATGGATGTACGTGCTTTGTCAGCAAAAGTTCCTAGTTTGTTAATTGAATCTTCGTTTGGCCGTACCTTTCCACGTTTCTATATACGTGGTTTAGGAAATACCGATTTTGATCTATTAGCCTCTCAACCTGTATCACTGATTTATGATGATGTTGTTCTAGAAAACTCGTTAACCAAAGGCATGCCGATGTTTGACATCGAACGTGTTGAAGTGCTTCGTGGCCCACAAGGAACATTATTTGGTCGAAATACGACAGCTGGTATCATTAAGGTACAGTCTAAAAAACCAACGCAAGAGTTTGACGCTACAGTTTCAGGGTCTTATGGCAGTTATGGTTCAACCGATTTACGTTTAGCTGTTGGTGGCAGTTTAACTGATACATTATCCGCACGTGCCTCGTTTTTACAACAAGACAGAGATGATTATATCGATAATAAAGCACCAGGTTTTGAACAAGAGAATCAACTTGGTGGTTATGGTGAAACAGCAGGTCGAGTACAATTGTTATGGGAGCCCAATGATCAATTTTCTGCATTATTCAATTATCACTTCCGTGATGCAGATGCAGATGCCCGTGTATTTCGAGCAAATGTTATTAAACCTGGAACTAATGATTTAGTTGATGATTTTGATCGGGAAGTGGTATATCAAGATGCTGCGGTACGTAATAAGCAAACCATTGAAATGAATGGTTCTAGTTTAAAGCTTGATTATGACTTCGGTAATTACACTTTAACTTCTGTCACAGGTTATGAGTCTGCAGAAATGTTTTCTGTGGGGGATATTGATGGCGGTTATGGTGCTGTGTATGCACAACCTATGGGGCCAGGCTTTATACCTTTCTCTTCAGAAACTGGTGCAAGAATGCCTGATCATTCACAAATCACTCAAGAGATTCGTTTTGCAAGTAACGATCTTGGTGCATTAGATTATCAAATGGGCTTTTTCTATTTTGATGAAGACTTAACTATTCATAATTTAAGTTTTGATACCCTGTTTGCTGGTGGCGCACAAAACGGCATTGCTATTCAGAACATGGAAACTACTGCTTGGGCAGTTTTTGGTTCAGTGGATTATGAATTATCTGAAAAAGTGAACATTAACGTAGGTCTACGATATAGTGACGACGAACGTGTTTGGCATGGAACTTTAGTTCAATCACCATTTGGCCTTCCTGGCTTTAGTGAGAATGCCACGGTAGATGACTCACAAGTTAGTGGTGATATTAGTGTTAATTACAATTGGACTGAAGAAACCAATTTATATGGTCGTTTAGCAAAAGGTTATCGGGCGCCAAGTATTCAAGGGCGTAGTTTATTGTTTTCTGCTTCTCATACTACAGCTGAATCTGAATTAGTTACCTCAATTGAAACAGGGTTTAAATCAACTATGTTAGAAAATACTGCCAGAATTGATGGCTCTGTATTTTATTATGTGGTTGACGATCAACAATTAACGGCTGTTGGTGGTGCAAGTGGTAATGTTGCAAGCCTACTTAATGCAGATAAAGCCGTAGGTTATGGTTTTGAGTTAGATTCAGAATTCTGGGCAAATGAGAATTTAGTTTTTGGCGCAAGTTTGAGTTATAACCATACTGAATTACAAGACAATTCCATTGCAGTTGATGGCTGTGGGGGCGGAAATACTAACAACGGTAAGTTATGTACAATCACTAATCCATTAAATGAAGATGGACGAGCGCTTATTGATGGTAACCCACTACCTCAATCACCAGAGTGGATAGGTAATCTAAGTGCTCGTTGGACCAAAGAAATTGGTGATGGTGAGCTATATATTTACACTGATTGGTCTTATCGCAGTGAAGTGAATTTCTTCTTGTATGAGTCTGTTGAGTTTACTGGTAGCCCATTAACTGAAGGTGGCTTACGAGTTGGCTATGAATGGTATACCGATGGCGCAGAATACGAGGTTGCGGTATATGGCCGTAACATCACTGATTCTGAAGAGCTGACCGGTGCGATAGATTTTAATAATCTTACTGGTTACACCAATGAACCGAGGTTTTACGGTGTTGAGTTTAAAGCTAACTTTTTCTAGGTAGTTGTAACTTACAATACTAAAAAGGGCTAACATTGTTAGCCCTTTTCTTATTTCTTCTTATCTTAACTATAAAACACTATCTAAAGTTAGCACCATCATCTCTTTAAAGGTACTTTCTCGTTCTTGAGCCGTTGTTTGTTCGCCTGTCTTGATATGATCGCTGACCGTTAAAACTGTTAAGGCTTTTTTACCGTATTCAGCAGCAACACCATAAAGCCCAGCGGCTTCCATTTCTACCGCTAATATCCCGTATTTTTCCATTTGTGCAAACATTTCAAAATTAGGTGTGTAAAATAAATCAGCTGAAAAAATATTACCAACATGTACCTTAATATTTTTATTATCAGCGGTATTGACGACCTTTTGTAACAAACCAAAATCAGCACATGCAGCAAAGTCGCAGTTAGCTAATCGTTGGCGATTTACATTAGAGTCGGTACTTGCTGCCATGCCAATAATTATGTCTCGAATTTTAATATCGTCACGAACGGCTCCACATGAGCCTATTCTTATAATTTCTTCTACGCCAAAGTCTTTATAAAGTTCAGTCGCATAAATTGAAATAGATGGCACACCCATGCCAGATCCCATTACTGATACCTTTTTACCTTTATAGGTTCCAGTATAACCAAACATATTACGAACACTGGTAACAAGTTTGACATCGTCAAGGAAGTTTTCTGCGATAAATTTTGCTCGCAAGGGATCGCCGGGCATTAATACCGTTTTTGCGAAATCACCGAGTTCTGCACTAATATGAGCTGTTGCCATGAGAGTAACCTTTTTAATTGAATTTAATTGGTATATCTCAGTAAGTTTCTAGTTCATTTACTTTTGAATAAAGATAAACGACTAGCAAGGATGTTTTACTGAACGTATTTACCCTTTCATTATTACTCATATTTGCAATAAGTTTAAAGAAAAAATAAAAAATTATTGAATATATTGAAATTTACTAACTTTGTATTGGTAATGGCTCAATAACATTGGTAAATTAATCGCGGGATTAGCTTCTAGGTGTCTAGACGTAAATAAAGAAATTAAATACTGAATAAATGAGAAATACTATGTTTTACCAAACCGACGATGTTCGAATTAACCAAATTAAAGAGTTATTGCCACCAATTGCATTACTCGAAAGATTTCCTGCTACACAACAAGCTTCAAAGTCGGTTTTTGAGGGTAGAGCAGCTATTCACAAAATCTTTAACGGCAAAGATGACCGCTTATTAGTCGTTATTGGTCCATGTTCAATTCATGATCCTAAAGCGGCGCTAGAGTATGGTGAACGTTTAGTAAAATTACGTGAAAAATATTTGGATACGCTAGAAATAGTGATGCGAGTGTATTTTGAAAAACCAAGAACTACAGTTGGTTGGAAAGGATTGATTAACGACCCCTATATGGATAATACCTTTAAGCTTAATGATGGCTTACGTATAGGTCGTAAATTGTTGCTTGATTTAAATGACTTAGGTTTACCCACCGCTGGTGAGTTTTTGGACATGATCACACCACAATACATGGCTGACTTTATGTGTTGGGGAGCAATTGGAGCTCGTACTACTGAAAGCCAAGTACACAGAGAGTTAGCTTCTGGTTTATCTTGTCCGGTGGGCTTTAAAAATGGCACTGATGGCACCATTAAAATTGCTATTGACGCCATTGGTGCAGCCAGCGCTCCACATCATTTTTTATCAGTAACAAAGCTAGGGCATTCAGCCATTGTTGAAACTACGGGTAATACAGATTGTCATATTATTTTACGAGGTGGTAGAACAACCAACTTTGATGCTGACTCTGTTAAAGCAGTAGAAGAACAATTAACTAAATCATCACTCAATACTAAAATTATGATTGATTTTAGTCATGCCAACAGCAATAAAAAGTTCGAAAACCAAATGTTAGTCTCTAGTGATGTAAGTAAACAAATTGCTAATGGTAACGAAAACATATTTGGTGTAATGGTTGAAAGTAATCTGGTAGAAGGACGACAAGATTTGGTTGATGGTGAAGCTAAAGTATATGGTCAGAGTTTAACTGATGCTTGTATTGGTTGGGGTGATACCGAAACTTTACTTGCTCAATTAAGTGAAGCTGTGACTACCCGCAGAGCTTAGTAAATATAGTTGAGAACAATCAGACGTTGAATCTTATAAGTTGAACAAATAAAAAAGGCAGTGGTTTTAAAACCACTGCCTTTTTTATTCACTAATTTTCAGATCATTATTTTAGATAATTATGTGACTTACTTTCTAAAATGAAATTATAAAATACCAGAATCATTCATATGTTGGCTGTACTGCTTGTCAGTTCCGTTTATATGGTTGATTAACCAATTTGATAAGAAGGCACTAACTTCTTCTAGTGCATCATGACCATTTTCATTGTATAAAGCGACAAAACGCTCTACCTCAGCAATCATTATTACATGTTGTTTTTTATGCGCTTCGATATCAGGGTAGTTGCATTCTGCCATTAACTCTTCTTCTCTAGAGAAGTGGTATTTCGTATATTCAATAAGCTCTTCTAACGTTTGGCGCTCATATTCTTCACTCATGGCATAGTCATAAGCCGTACTAAATTGATTGAGTAAAACAATAAGCTTTTTATGATCTTGATCTAAAACATCAACACCAACACTGTATTCGTCTTTCCAGACTAATTGATCATTCTTATTGTTACGTTGATAAATAAACGGGATCAAAAATAAAACACCAAGTAACAACCAAGATACAGGGTTATTAAGACCAGATAAGAAGCCCAAGAAAATTGCAACAATAATTAAGCCAACAATAGCAGCATAAATCATAGCTTTAGAACGATTATTCATCTAAATATACTCTCAATAGTTAAGGGGGTAATTTGAGTTAGTTAACTTATAATAAACCTAAATTGGTCTAATTAACCCCTCTAGAAATAAATTTGTTGTCTTAGATCAATATTAATTCTATTTAAAACCAATTATTTTGAAACCTTGATCTGAGTCAGGTTACCCAAGTCTTTTATAGTCGATAGTAGCTATCAGAAATTATTTACAAAATGTAACAAATTAAGCTTCTCGTTATTGGTTTACAGTTTGCGACTACTAATACTTAACATCGGGCTAAAATTGTACATTTCAAAATTGTGTTAATTAAACATCTGGAGAGTAACCGATGAAAAAAATAAAATATGGTTTATCAGCACTTAGCTTAGCTATTGGCATGGCCGCAGGTGGGATCAGTATGACTGTTTCTGCAACTGAACCAACATTATCTGAAGCTGATTTTGATAAAGCAAAATTGCAGTACTTTCAACGTTGTGCAGGTTGTCATGGTACTTTGCGTAAAGGGGCTACTGGTAAAAACTTAGAACCTAAGAATACTTTGAAGAAAGGCCAAAAACGCTTAGAGAAAATTATTGCGCTAGGTACTGAAGGCGGAATGAATAACTTTGATGACTTGTTCACCAAAAAAGAAATTGCCAACATGGCAACGTTTATTCAAATGACTCCACCAGTTCCACCGGAAATGTCTTTAGAGCAAATGCGTGGTCATACTAAGCAGTTTGTTGCTGTAAAAGATTACCCAGCTAAGCCACAACATAACCTTAACTGGAATAACTTCTTCATCGTTATTGAGCGTGATGCAGGTACAGTAGCAATTGTTGATGGCGATACTAAGAAAGTTATCACTCATATCAATACAGGTTACGCAGTACATGTAATCAAAGGTACAGAACATCATAAAACACAACATGTTAAAGATGTTGGTCGTTTCTGGTACACCATTGGTCGTGACGGTAAAGTAACTAAAATCGATTTATGGCAAAAACCTGAAAACATGTTAGTTGCTGAAACTAAAATGGCATATGACGCACGTGATATTGCTGTTTCAGGCGACGGTAAATACGTAATTGCCGGCGGTTACTGGCCTTCGCATTTCGTAATCATGGACGCTGTAACATTGAACCCACTTAAAGTTGTTTCAACGCGTGGTTACAATACTAAAGGTGAATTCGTAAACGAAGCACGTGTAGCGGCTATTTACACTACACCTAATGAGCCAACGTTTATGGTTGCTGTTAAAGAATTAGGTCAAATGTGGCAAGTTGATTACACAGACTTAGATAACTTAAACATTACTCAAATTGATTCAGCTGAATTCTTACATGACGGTTTCTTCGACCCAACAGGTCGTTACTTCCAAATTGCTGCTAACGCATCAAACAAAATGGTAGTAGTTGATAGTAAAACACGTAAGTTAGAAGCAATGATCGACGTTGACTCTTTACCACATCCTGGCCCTGGTGCTAACTGGATTGATAAAAAATGTGGCCCTGTTGGCGGCACGACTCACTTAGGTACTGGTTTAGTATCTGTTTGGGGTAATGATCCAATTAATCACCCTGATAACGCTTGGAAAATGTGTTACGAAGTTGAAACTGATGGTGCTGGTGCATTCATCCGTACTCATGAAACTTCACAATACGTTTGGGCTGATCAGTTGAAACATCCTGAGCCAGAAATTCAGCAGTCTGTGCAAGTTTTCGATAAAGATACTCATGAAATCGTGAAAACCATTCGTGTAACTACAGAGCCGGGTAAAGCAGCTCTACACATGGAATTCAACAAAGGTGGTAGTGAAGTATGGGTTTCAGTATGGAACCGTAAAGAAGCTAGCAAGCCAGTTGGTGAAATCGTTGTTTATGATGCAAAAACTCTTAAAGAGAAATACCGTATCAAAGGTTTAACTACACCAACAGGTAAGTTTAACGTTTTCAACCGCGTTAATCACAAAACCTAGCTTGTAACTTTATCTTGTCGCTCGATGGAAAAGTTTAGGCGTCAGAGGTACTCATTGACTAGCGTCAACTCCGTGCCTCTTCTTTTAAACTTAACCATTGAGCTTAAAGATTAGGCTACAGAATTATTTCTAAAGGCATGGCGGATGTCATGTCTTTTTTGTTTAAGTTCATACAAGTTAATTGACACGAGTTAATTATGACAAAGAACACATTTACAAAACCAAACTTTTGGTCTCGCCGTTTAATGTTCGGCACTACGGTAGCGGGAGCTGTATTATTTTTTGTTGTTGGTATTGTTTTCTGGGGTGGTTTTAACACCGCAATGGAAGCGACTAACACTACTGAATTTTGTATTGGCTGTCATGAAATGCAAGATAATGTCTATGAAGAATACAAACCTACTATTCACTTTTCTAATCGCACAGGTGTCCGTGCAGGTTGTCCAGATTGTCATGTTCCTAAACCTTGGATTCATAAGGTTGTAAGAAAAATTCAAGCATCAAAAGAGGTTTTTTCATGGTTAACAGGTAAGTTAGACACCAAAGAAAAATTTAATGAACATCGTTTCGAACTTGCCCAAAGTGTATGGCAAGCGATGAAGTCAACTGATTCTAGAGAATGTCGTAACTGTCATAACTTTGAGTCAATGAATCCTGAACATCAAAAACCTCGCGCCCGTAAGCAACATTTGAATGCATTTGAAACAGGACAAACTTGTATAGATTGCCATAAAGGTATTGCTCATCACGGTGTTCGAGATCAACTTAGCGATGAAGAGCTGGAAGTTTTAGAAGCACCAAACCCAGAATATATTCGTGAAGTTCCACAGGAATATTTGGATGGTCTTGCACGTGTTGAAGCCAAAGAAGCAGAGCATGCTGCTTTAGTTAAAGCAGATAAATTGGCTGAAAAGGTTAAAGTTCAAGAAAAAATAGACCAAGCTGTTGCTAAGGCACTTGAGAGCACAAAAAGTGCTAAATCTTCAACTGAAAAAGCTAAAACTGAGGAATCTGCAAGTAATATAAATGTAGATTGGAGTAAAGCAAAATCGGCTGATATTGGTGTATTCTATCCTGGTACTGCTTCAATCGAATGGATATTAGGTCGTAGACATGGCGGTAAGCGTGCCTTTACTAAAGGTGATCGTTGTATCGAATGTCATGGTGAAGAAATTGCTGATATTGGTCAAAACATTGTTTCAGGAGAAAGTGAAAAAGATCTTGAGCCAAATGTAATTCCAGGTAAACGAGGCAGTATTGCGGTGGCAATTGATGCAACACATGATGATGAGAATCTTTACCTACGCTTTAGCTGGGAAGATACTGAACATGCGGCAGTTCCTTTTGTTGAAGGCGGTAAAATGGACCCTAAAAATCCAATGAAACTTGCCTTTATGATTGCAACTGATGATGTTGAGTATGCCGATAGAGCAGGGTGTTGGGCTACGTGTCACGCTGATGCTAATTCAATGCCACATGCACCTGAAAAAGAGGCGTTAATCGGCTCTGATATAGCTAAACGTTTAGACCTTAACTCTGGTGTTACTAAATACTTAGCAGAGTCTCGAACTAAAATTGAGATTAAAGGCCGAGGTGGTAAAGCATTAGGTGGTTGGGACAAACTTAAAGAGCAAAGTGATATAGATGCGGCTAAAAAATCGAATCAATTCATGGATATCGTTCGCTACAAATCAGGTGAAGATGTTGTTGAAGATGGCGACTTGTTAGCTGAACGTTCAATGCATGGCGGACAAGGAGCAAGTGTTGAAGCATCATTAAATAACGGTACTTGGTCTGTATTAGTCAAACGTAAGTTAGTATCTGATAAGGCCGGCGATGTATCTATCGAAGCTGGTAAGGTTTATAACTTTGGCTTTGCAATACATGATGATTATTCAAGTGCTCGTTATCACCATGTTTCATTTGGTTATAAATTAGCATTAGATAATACAGATGCTGAAATTAATGCTGTAAAACAGTAAATATATTAGCTGTATTAGTAAAAGGCTCATTTTTAATGAGCCTTTTTTATTATCTAGATATTAGTATGAGTATTAAAATATTAATTTTGTGCTTTTTAATTAAAGAATTTAGAGTTGAGGTCGATATATTCCTTAACGATAGTCAATTTAACTTTAACTATCAATATTACTTAATTCTGAAGAGAGGTTGTATGTCTTTAACATTAAATAACGATAATGCGGTTAGTGAAATAACAACAGGTCATGCATTAAAAACGGCTAATCTAACTAAAGATCAGCAAGAGCTTGAAGGTCAAATGGCAATAAACCTCATCGAGTCTGCAAGTATTGATGCTGTAGCACAACCAATAGGTAACAGCGGTCAAAATATAAATATAAAAGTATAAGTATCTCTAAGGTCGGGATTACCTTATAAGCATCGTTTTGGTTTGGGTAGGCCTGCGTATTTTGTTGCTTGTTTCGCTGGCCCATCTGGAAATAACCTAAAAAGGTAACGGCTATTGGCCTTTTCGTCACCGAATTCAGCTTTCATTGCTTTTGTTAATGCTCTGATTGCTGGTGAGGTGTTATATGTTAAATAAAACTCTCGAACAAATAATATAACTTCCCAATGTGCATCACTTAATTCAAATTTATCTTCTATTGCAATTTTTTCACCTAAATCTTGACTCCATTGCGTAAAATCTAATAAATACCCTTGCTTGTCAGTTAACACTTCTTGGTTATTAAATATCATTGCCAAGTCACCATGCTGTTATGTTTAAAGGTAAGTTCAATAAGATCGTCCATGGTAATATACTGCGCATTAGTGGTTAATGTTATTGCTCTGGCTTGAGCATGCGATTGCAATACATTTATACTGTTTTTAACAGAGTTGATGAGAGGATGATGAAGGCTGTAACAACCGTCATCAAGTAAAACGAGACGATCACTTGAATTTAAGGTGTTCACACATAACTCAAAATCAGAGGTTTCGAAAGCAGACTTACGTACTAAATGTAATATAGACATAATAAAAACTCTTAATGTTGTTAAAACCGGAAAAAAATATTGTGTTGATGAAGTTTCTCATTGAAAGCTTTTGTATTTAGCACTACAGCGTTATCAATATGAAAGTTTTTATCGGTTAAACACCTATTCTGCAATGATTTTTGACAAACATAAATCTTTTCAATGTCATAAAATTCAAAAGCCGAAAATGTTTTAAGGTAATCTTTAAGCTGTATTAACATCGAGTTTTGCTTTTCAATTAATTGAAAAACACCATCGCCATGAAAAAACAAACTTACCTCTTGCTCATAAGAACCAAAAATTAGTGCAACATCAAGTGCATCCTTACCTGAGGTTGAAGAATAGGGCGCTCTTGAATTAATAACAGCAATCAATTTTGATGAGCGATTTTCTGATGAATTTGAATTATTTCCTTGTTCAATTGAATTCATAGTTGAACCACTCTATCTGCTTGGCTAGATAACTCAACAAGCTCTCCTAAGCCAGAAAGAATAAAACTTTCATCGATCGACATCGTTTCAATTTCATCACTCATGCCACGTTTCTCAGCTGCGGTGTAACATAGATGAAGGTTGATATTATGTTCAGCGTGCAATTTCTGCCATTGCTCAATTGCCTGATATTCATCACTGACAATTGATATAAGATTATTAGCGTTCATTACGCCATCTTGATAGAAAAATACGCCAATAATTTCTATGTCAGCAGCGATGGCGGCTTTAATATAGTCAATGGCTGTAACAGTTAAGTTACTAAAAGGGGGAGTTGTCACCATTATAGCTAATGAAGGCACGGTATTTTTCCTGTTAATGATATAAAAAAGCCCCGCAGTGCGAGGCTTTCATTATAAATAGTTTAACTGATGTTAATCAATTATTAACTCATTTATAACTAACTTAGTCATCACCACCGAATGCACCTAAAAGGTGTAAAAGGCTAGTAAATATATTATAAACATTTAAATATAGTGACAAAGTTGCACGAATGTAATTACGTTCACCACCATGTATAATGCGGCTTGTATCAAATAAGATCAAACCAGACATTATCATGATAATAGCGGCACTACCTGCTAAAGAAAGTGCTGGTATTTGGAAAAATAAATTAGCAATACCTGCGACAATTACCACAATTAAACCAACCATTAAAAAGCCTCCCATAAAAGAGAAATCTTTTTTACTGGTTAACGCATAGCCAGATAAAGCAAAGAAAATTAATGCCGTTCCGCCTAAAGCTTGCATAATTAATGAAGGATCAATTGCAGCATAATAATTTAACATTGGCCCTAAAGAAGCCCCCATTAAACCTGTAAATGCAAATATCCAAAAAATACCACTACTCTTATCTGCTTGTTTATTAACAATAAACATTACGCCAAACGCGCCTAACATCATGACTAATGCCATCATGTGAGACAAACCCATTGCCATTGAAATTACAGCGGTTACAGTACTGAAGACCAAGGTCATTGATAGCAACATATAAGTATTTTTTAATACTTTGTTGATTTCAATTGCTGAACTTTGACTTGCAGCATTTATACTCATATTAGATTGCATAAACATTCCTTATAAAACTAATTATATTTATTAGATGGGGGCATCAACAAAAAAATCAATATTGATTACCTTTGTTTGCTAACAAATAGCCCTTGTGACATATTATGGCATGATGATTTTTAAATTACTACGGTTAAACTTGCTGATAGTGGTCAATAATTTGTTTTCTTTTGTAACAAGTTAAATTGTGATCATTGACCATGCCGCAAGCTTGCATATGTGCGTAACAAATAGTTGAGCCAACAAACTTAAAACCTCGTTTTTTTAGATCACTACTCCAAGTATCAGATTCAGGACTTGTCGCTGGGGATGTTGACGTATCTAAATAAAGGTTAACTATCGTTTTATTATTCACAAATCCCCACATATAACTACTGAAGCTACCAAACTCCTGCTGAATTTTAATAAACGCTTGGGCATTATTGACGGCGGCCTTAATTTTACCTCTATGTCTGATGATCTCAGAATTTAAAACCAACTCTTCAATTTTTTCATCATCAAATGCTGCGACAACATTTAGGTTAAAATTTGCAAATGCATTCCTATAACCTTCACGACGTTTTAATATCGTATACCAGCTTAATCCTGCTTGTGCAGACTCAAGTGTTAAATATTCAAATAACTTTTGATCGTCATACACTGGAACTCCCCATTCCTCATCATGGTATTTCACATAATCGGGCTTTGTAGTATCGAGCCATGTACATCGGCAGATATCTTTTTCACTCATTTATAGCTTTTCCTGTTCGAATTGACATCAATGTGATTGTTTTTTTAGCAATCAAACTGTTTTAGTTAATAAAGTCTTTACAAGTCTTTTTCGACACTTTAATATTCGCCCCGTCTTCAAGCAAGCAATTGTTTTTAGACATTCAGGTGAGATGGCTGAGTGGTCGAAAGCACCGGTCTTGAAAACCGGCGAGGGTTTGTAGCCCTCCTAGAGTTCAAATCTCTATCTCACCGCCACATTAAAAATGAAGAAAGCCGTTGATATTCAACGGCTTTTTTTATGTCTGAAGGTTTTTAAATCAGTCCAACAGGATTGACTGAGACAATGTACTTATTTAGAGCCACCAATTGCACCTACTTTACCCGGATCTGTTTTTCAAAAGAGTTAAAAAACAGAGGCTTCCCTTTTGACATTAAAATATCTTTATTTACTAAAGTTCGGTCTGTTGCAACTAAACGAAATTTAATTGTTTCATTAGCTGTTTTTGAGTTGATTGAGTGTATTAATGAAACAACAATGCCTGATGACTTCAAATCATCTTTGAATGACCGTATTAATGGGTTACGTGAAGAATTTGACTGTGAATACCCCGTTACATCTAATTTCCCTATACAACCTATTAAGGTTATCCATCAGCTACCGCATCAAACAAATGTTCAACAAGTATTGCTAAATACGGCTTTAGATAGCTTTGTTGAATCTAAAAATAAAGAGAAAATTTTAAATTCAACGGTTAGGCAATTGTCTCAACGAATTCAACATTTCATCAAGTCTAGTAAGCTCAAAAAAGTTTCGGAAACAACGACGAGTAGTGCACTCAGGTATCGTGATTTGTTGTTAAGTCAAAAGAGAATTCACAAAACCAATAAAGGCTACTTAGCTGCCGCTTATCAATTTTTTAAGTGGTGTAGTTTAATGAACTATATCGACAAAAACCCTTTTGATGGTATACCTCACCGAAATAACGAAGGCACTGGTTCATATTCAGCGCGGAGACGCTGGCAAACGAGCGAATTGAATTTATTAATTCAAAGCGACGCCTTTAAAGCGAAAGATAAATATTTTCAATGGATAACATTAGTATTACTTTATCAAGGATTGAGACCCGGAGAGACATGCCAGTTGTACACAGACGATATCATTGAACAAGATGGTTTGGTTTGTATCCACGTAAATAATAGTAAACCTAAACAACGATTGAAAAATGAGTGGGCTAATCGAATAGTGCCGATACATCCAACACTTTTAAAATTAGGGTTTGGAGACTTTGTTAATGGCGTTCAATCAAAAAGACCTAAGTATTTATTTAACTGTAAACCAGGGGGGAAAGATAATGACTGGTCAAAGAATTATTGCCAACAGTTGGGGCGCTTATCAACGACAATAAATTTATTACCCAATAATAGACCGTCAGCGTATAGCTTTAGGCATACGTTCATCGACGAACTCAAGCAACAAGAAGTCGATGAAGCACTTGTTGCTCAGCTTGTCGGACATACTCATAAAAATCTTACATACGGGAAATACGGAAAAAAGTTTCCCGTTAAAAAGCTGTTTCAAAAAATTAATCATTTACATTTTTCAATAGCACCATTTTTAACCACAATTAAATAAGAGAGGAATTAATGACTTTATTTCATACTTCAATAGAAAAGGTAATTCAAGGGATATGGTGTTCACTTTAATGCCATCTTTATTTAAAACAGTCACTAACATAGTAAATCTTTGAATATTTTCCAAGCTTAATTTATCTTTATTTTCCATAATGATTGAAGTGATAAATAATTTAAAATCACCAGAAAGAGCATTTAATACTCCTGTAGTGGCAAGTAATAAATTTGCTTGGTTTTGATAAGACGACTCAATTCTGTGACAGAAGTAGTCAGGTGAAATATTATTCATTTTTAATCCATTTGCTGAGTTCTAAGTAAATGGTAAATGGCAAATAGGACGTTATGCGTCTTATTATGAATTTAATCAGAGTTTAAATTAATAATTGTTGTTCTTTTGTAAATGGGACAGGTTTTGTCTTGGTCATCGTGTAGATTAATGGTATTAAAAGTTATCGATATAAATGACGGGATTTAAATGACAAATTCAATTGCTGAAAAACGTAAGTACAGTACTTCTATTTTGATGGAGCACTTGCTCGATAGCATTCCAACATCGTCAGAAAAAAGCTTCGAAATAACTCAATTGATGGACAGGTTAGATCTTGTTGAAGGCTCGAAAGAATATTTAGCTACCCGTAAGGCTATTAATCGAATATTGGCAAAATGGGTAAAAGAATACGAGTTTGAATTTAGAAAAGAGCCTGTAGGACGAGAAAACAAATACCACTGGGTAAGTAAGGAAGCCAGAGATTCACACTTTGGCCGCTTTAGTTCAGAAGAAATGGCGGAGAGTCAGGCAATAGCATTTCACTTACTTGATAGTCATATTGCTGAAATGCTGCCTCCGAAATTTAAACGAGAGCTACGTAACCGCTTTAATATTGCTAATAATCAAGTAATAGACAGCACGGAATGGATCAATCCGCTTGAAGATTGGCGAGATAAACTAGTGATTGAGCCGCTGGGGTTTCCTTTGCATTCACTTCCTATTGATGAAACTGAATATGCCAAAGTATTTGATGCCTTAGAGCATGGTCAAATACTCCAAGGTGAATATGAGTCAATTCATCAAGAGATAAATAATAAAGGCCAAATGGTTGAAAATACTCAATTATCAACCATCACCTTTTCTCCTCAGCAAATTAGACTGCAAAATTTGCAACTTTCTGTACTGGTTATAGTTCATGCCGAAAACGAGGCTAACTGCTTTAAAACCATCTCCTTAGCACGTCTTAAAAATGTTCAAGCCTATACTGGTGTTAACTTTAAATATGTCCATGAAAAACAAAACTCGTTTACTGAACGTTTAAAAATTAGAGCACATAAAGGCCTTAAAAACTATTTTGAACAAGTGAAATTAGGATCAAATCAAATAATTACCCATGAAGAGGGTGACAGTTGGTTAGTTGAAGCTACTATTAAACTGCCGCAGCATTTTAAAAATGAGGGCCCAGATTTGTTTTATTTATGTAATTTATTATCTTCTTATGCCAATTCAGTGGAAGTGATTGAGCCTTTATATATACGTAAAGAAATGAAGAGAAGGGCTGAAAAATTAAGTCGTATGTATACTACTGATTCATCTGATAATAGTGTGATTAATGAGTTTAATCAGCAAGTGTTGAATCATCAAGTTGAGGAAGTAAAATAAAAATTAGTGAAATAATAAATATTATATAACTTAGGACATAAAAACTCTTGTTAGTAATCTATAGTGAATTCTTCAGCTAAATTACGCCGTTTCACTAATCCATTTATCAAATCCTTTGAAGGAATAACATGCGCACAATTAAAAACACTTTAATTTTTTCTCCATCAGATATTTCAGTTTTTCATATGTCAAAATTTGCTTCATTCATGGATCGTGTATGGCTAGAAAATAAACCTTTAGCTCAAGAGTGGGGAGCTGAAATTAAAAAAGATGAATATATGGAGCTTCTTGGGGAACAAGGTGATGTGCATGAGCATAAAGTATTGTCAGACTTAATTGAACAATACGGTAATGAAAATGTTGTGCAGTTGACTATGAAAGATCCAGAGTCTATTGCAAAAACTCATGATGCAATGGTTGCAGGTAAGCAAGTTATTTTTCAAGCTAACTTGTCTAGAGATAATTTTACAGGTTATGCCGATTTTTTAATTCGAGTAGATGGCGCTTCAGATTTAGGTGAGTATAGTTATCAAGTTTGGGATGCAAAGTTAAGCCAAACAGCTAAAACAGAGCATATTCTACAAGTTTGTGCTTATAGTTGGATGTTAGAGCCAATTCTTGGGCGCTTAGAAGGTGAGGCCGGTTTTTACTTGGGCCGCGGAAAAAGTAAAACTATTCGAGTAGCTGAATATTTTTCTTATTTTAGCGCGGTTAAAGCTGAATTTATAAATTACCAATCAAACCTTAAAGTATCACTAGACGGCATCCCCGATGTCAATGCTGAAAAATCGTTTGGCCGTTGGGAAGACTTTTCTAAGAAACTGATTGAAAAATCAGATAGTTTGCGCCAAGTTGCAGGAATTCGTGTCGTTCAAATTAGTAAACTACATAAGTTAGGTATTAAGAGTTTAACGCAGCTGGCAACAACCACTGAAGCCTCTTGTGCAGGTATTGGCACATCAACATTTACCAAATTGAAAACCCAAGCAAAACTACAATTAGGCTCTAAAGACTCAGATTTACCGTTAATTGAATTTTTAGACGAAATAGACGGTAAAGGTTTTCAAAAGCTTCCACAGCACCATCAAGCAGATGTGTTTTTCGATATTGAAGGTCATCCTCTTATTGAAGGGGGGCTTGAATATTTATGGGGGGCAACCTTACATAATGAGCCAATCAATGACGAATATGGTAAAGGTAAAGAATACCCGTTTGTTGATTGGTGGGCACATGATGCAGACCAGGAAAAAGAACTTATTGAAGCATTTATTGATTGGGTTTATGACCGCTGGCAACAATACCCTGAAATGCGTGTTTATCACTATGCAAGTTATGAAATTACAGCACTTAAAAAACTGACAGGTCGTTATAACTCCCGTGTAGAAAAATTAGATGATTTACTTCGTAGCGAAGTGTTTATCGATTTATACCGTATTGTTACTCAAGCAATGCAATTAGGGACTAAAAATTATTCGATTAAAAGCGTTGAAGCTTTATATGGGCGTGAACATACGGGTGACGTAGCAAATGGAGCTGCCTCTATTGTGGTGTATGAAAAGTGGCGTAATGATTTTGCACTGGCAAATGATGAAAATGTTAAACCTGTAGGTTGGGATCACTCAAAAGATCTAATTGATATTCGAGATTATAATATTGATGATTGTGAATCTACACTTGAGCTAGTGGTATGGCTGCGTGAACAACAAGCACAAGCTAAAATTTACTATGTCGATACAGCTAAGTCTGATGAAGAAAGAGAACTCACTGCTGCGGCAATTACTCGTTCAGAAAAAACGTCTGCGTTAAAACAACGTCAACAAGAACTAGGTAAAGCGTTTGAGAGGAGTGAAAAATTAAGTGTAGATCCTTTAGCTAAGGGCCTCATAGAGTTATTAGAATTTCATAATCGAGAAGATAAACCCAAATGGTGGGCGTATTTTGAGCTTAAAGACTCAAATGATCAGGAACTTTATGATGATGCATCTGCTATCGTTAATGCAAATGTTATTAATAAAGAGATAATTGACAATAAGCTTGTGGTAACAGTGTCTTTCGATGAAGAACAGCCTTATCGTGAAGATAAATTGAGTAATGCTGAAATTTTGCCCGTAGATTTAATTTGTAAAAAAGTAATATTTAGTGATGATAAGCCAGAAATAGAGCTAGTATTATCAGGTGATACTGACAGTAATACTATCCCTGAGATATTAACGCTTATTGCTAGACCAACTATTATTCCTACCATGGGGATAGAGAACCGCCTTGTTGAGATTACCGAGCAATACTTTAAGAATGGAATAGTTTCTAATTTAGTTAAACAACTCGTATTAGCAGATAAACCAACATTTGTAACAGATAATTGTTTACCTATTGTGAGATCTAAAAATGATAATTCAGATCAATTTATTACTGATATTATTAACGCAGTAGATAAATTAGATTCGTCAGTTTTATCGATACAAGGACCTCCAGGTAGTGGTAAAACGACTACCGCAAACGCTGTGATCTCTAAGCTCATTGAGCAGGGTAAACGTGTTGGTATTATGTCGAATTCTCATGCTGCTGTTTTTAATTTACAGAAAAAAGTTATTGTCGACAACCCGGGTCATTTGCATGTAAAAATAGGCGGTTTAGGCAAATCAATTTCAGAATTTAATGAAAATTATCCGGAGCTTTCAGGATCTGAAAATTTCGTGTATCGAACAAGTGCCAAATTTACTCAAAGACAACCTTATTCCTCATTCTCAACTATAGGGGCAACAGTTTACGCATTTGTTAAAGACGACGCGGTAGCAGAGCCGTTAGATTATTTGTTTGTTGATGAAGCAAGCCAAGTTGCTTTAGCAAACTTAATTGCCGTAACACCCTGTACTCACAATATCGTGTTAATGGGTGATCAAATGCAGCTAGAGCAACCTATACAGGGTTCACACCCCGGTATCGCTAAAAAATCTGCGTTAGAGCACTTGTTGCAAGGTTATAAAGTCATTCCTGACGTTCAAGGTGTATTCTTAGATAAAACCTATCGAATGCATCCAAAAGTATGCCAACCTATTTCTGACTTAGTATATGAGAGCAAACTCTTTTCAGATGAACAAACTGCAAAACAATCAGTTGAACATAAAGAAAATAGTTTAAATTTAAACGCAAATGGTATTCAGTTTATTCCGGTTGAGCACCAAAATAATACTCAATCAAGTTATGAAGAACTTACGAAGATTAAAGGTATTTTACGTCAACTTGAAGGCAGTGAACTTGTGGATAATAAAGGTATTAAAAGATCATTTACTCGAAGTGATGTGCTTATTGTTGCCCCATATAATATGCAAGTAGAGTTGTTAAAAAATAATTTAAGTAGTGATTATCAAATAGGGACTATCGACAAGTTTCAAGGCAAAGAGGCTCAAGTGGTGATTGTTTCTATGGCATCTAGCATGGCAGAAGAATCAGCTCGTGGTGTGGATTTCTTATTTGATGTTAACCGTTTAAATGTAGCCGTGAGTAGAGCGAAAGCATTAGCGTTAATTGTTGCTAGCCCTGAGTTGGCAAAAACACGCGCGAGTAATCCAGATCAAGCTAAGAAAGTTTCGGCTTTTTTTGAGTTGATTAAAAATGATATAGATAAACTCAATGGTGATGTCAAAAATTCTTTTTTTTACAGTAAGCAATTTAATGATAATAGAGATGAAATTATGCCGAGTGAAATTGATATAGTTAAATTATTTAAAAGTAAAATCAATGAATTTTTACCCAATTTAACTGAGAGTGATCAAGTCAACCTTCTTCATTGGTTGCGTGTTTTAGATAATCATACAGATTTCGGACTCTTGGATTTCGCAGGTACGAATTTGCATGCTCATATAGGTACTTCTGGTATCACTATTGGAAGAAAAACAGGTGTTGGTATAAGTGATTTTTGTTTTAGGTTTTATTGCAAATCAGTTGCATCTTTAAAAAGGTTAAAGGGAGTTAAATATGATTTTGATAAGTTTATTGATGATAGTCATGTCTTTATTTTATCCTTACCGCAATGTGCTAATTTAGGTGGACTAAATATTATAGGTCGTGAAGATTATTTTACTATTATTCGTGATAATGATGAAAGTGACCATTATTGGATATTAAATAAAGTTAACAATAATGATTTTTTAGAAATTATTAACGCATTAGATATTAGAACTATTAGAGATTATTTAACTGAAAATATAGATAGTTGTAATGCGGAAAGTTTTAGGACAAAGGAAGAATAAAATATGCCAAATATCATTAGTAGGGAAAATGCTATTTCTTCATTTAAAAGATTAGTAGCTAATATTCACAACTTAAATGGTGCTGAAAAAATTAAATTTCAACGCCGCGTAGTTTTTTTTAAATTACTAGCTTTATTAGAAAAAAGTAATCAAAGCAATATAACAAGTGAAGATCTTTTTTTTCATACTGATTTGATCAATGAAAAGTTTAGAGCTACTTATAGTGGGTTAGTTTATCCGCAAAGAACTTTAACTAACGATATTTCTCAGTTATTTCGCTCTACTAATAATACTGAGTATTTAGAGTTACTTGAATGGAGAAATTTAAATAATGAAATACATCTAGGGAGAAAATCATTTGATAAAGACTCGATGGACTCTGAAACGTATGATAAGAAAATAAGAAAAGATAAGTACAGGATAATAAATTTTATAGAAAAAGAAGAGTTTTTAACATATTTAATAGATATACAGCTTGAGTTTATAGCACCTTTGCCGCCAATAATCGAGAAGGACATTATGCAATTAAATACAATCTTATACGGCCCACCAGGCACAGGTAAAACTTACAGTACGATTGAAAAAGCATTAGAAGTGATTTTTAGTAAAGATAAGAGTTCAGATCTTGAGTTAGTATTAAGCGAATACAAGGCGGATAGAGCTAATAAAGACAAAAGAAAATATTTAAAAGAAAAATTTGATGATTATTGTGCAAGCAATCAAATTCATTTTGTTACTTTTCATCAATCATATACTTATGAAGATTTTATTGAAGGCATTAAGCCTAAAATGGATGATGGTAGTAGTGGTGACGTGAATTATGAAATTGCGAATGGAATATTTAAACAAGTTTGCAATCATGCTCGAGGTTTAGATAGTAACAATGGTGTCAATGATTGTAATAAACTCGAAGTGAATAATGAAAATGCTAAGTCTAAGCCCTATGTACTCATTATTGATGAAATTAACCGTGGTAATATTTCAAAGATTTTTGGTGAGTTAATTACTCTTATTGAGGATTCAAAACGTAAAGCCGGCTATTTAAATCCAGTTAATGAAGATGAGTCTGATGAAAGCATAACGCTTAAATTACCATATTCAAAAGCTGATTTTTTTGTGCCGGATAATGTTTTTATTTTAGGTACTATGAATACCGCTGACAAGTCGATTGCTCAAATGGATTTAGCGTTACGCCGTCGTTTTGTTTTTGAAGAGTTGATGCCTCAGGCTGATTTGCTGAAAGTTGAAGATGGTATAGATCTAAAAAAATTATTAACCACCATAAACCAGCGTATTGAATATCTACGAGGACGAGATTTCACTATAGGCCATGCATATTTTATTGGCTGTAAAGATGAAAAATCTATTGCTCAAGCATTAAAACAAAAAGTAATTCCATTACTTCAAGAGTATTTTTATGAGGACTGGGAGAAAATTCGTTTAGTATTAAATAATCAGATTGTTGTGAAATCTCAAGATAATTATTCTTTTAAGTTTGAAACATTATTCCCTGGTGCTCAGAATAGCTCAAGCCAGCATAGAAAAAGTGACTTTGTTAAATATACTGTATTGAAAACAGAGGATATTTCGAAAGACATCATCAATAAAATTATTACAGATTCAGATACTGGTGGTCCTGAAAGTAACGATGAGTCAAATAGCGAAGATGACAGCTAGTATGTCACATAAAACTTTTCAATTTATTGAATACACCACCATTTTTAAGTCAGAAAACCGAGAGCTTAAAACGGGGGAGTTATACAAAGACGACTTTGACGCTATTGATAAAATGAAAGAGCAGCTCCCAAAAGGGATGCTTGAATTTCTTGGTTCAGACTCCATTCGCTTTAAACAGTTTGTTGGTAATATATTCTTACCCTCTGGCAATTGTATTGAAATATTGCCCAAAATTAATAAACCAAATTGTGCTAATGAAAATAATTACTCTCAGGTATGTCGTCATTCATTACTGCATATGCTCACACGTGTTTTTAAGTTAAAAATTAATACATCGAGTATTGGAAGTTCTTCGTTAGCAAAATTCCCACTACAAGATATTTTTATTAGATTTTTTTGTCAGCAATTAGAAGAAGAGTTGCATAAAGGCTACTTACGAACTTATGTCAGTGAAGAAGATAACTTATCAACAATGCGGGGACGATTAGTATTTAATGATCATATTCGTGTAAATATGGTGAATAAAGCAAGGTTTTACTGTCAGTATGATGAGTTTACCGAGGACAATGTATTTAATCAGCAGTTAAAAGCGGTAATTCGAGTTTTTAAGAATAGAGTTCAGAGTCAAGATACTCATCGTCATTTAACTGATTTAGAATTTGCTTTTGCTGATGTTAGAGATGTTATGGTTGATACTCTAGTTATTGAGCGTCTTCACTTTACTCGCCTTAATGATCGATTTAAACCTATTTTCGATTTAGCTACGCTGATATTAGCAGGTAAAAGCCCTAATATGAGCACTGGCGAGAATACAGCTCCGGCAATGCTATTTGACATGAATAAACTTTTTGAAGAGTTTATTGCTATTGAGCTTGAGCGTAAGTTGTATAGTAAAACTTCCATTAGCGCTAATTATTCACTTTCGAGTCAAGACCAAAGCCTGAAGTTAGCAACTGATGCTTTTCAATTAAAGCCTGATATTGTTATTCGAAAAGAAAATTCAGTTGTGTCTATTATGGATACAAAATGGAAAGTAAAAGAAGCTAATGGGACTATTAAGGTTAGTCAAGAAGATGCCTACCAAATGTATGCTTATGGTCATCGTTTTTCATGCAACCATCTTGCTTTAATCTACCCTAAGTTACCTAGTGGTGTTCGTTCTAAAAGTTTTAATTTAGTGAAAAATAGAGACAGTGCAGAGTGTTTATCGTTAAAAGTATATCAAGTACCATTAATTTTTTCATCCCAAGAGGGGGAAAGTGCTTTTGATGAAAAACTTGAAGAAATAGTTAAAGTATTTGAAGAATAATTACATGCTATCACCTGTAATTAAAGGGTAATATAATTAAGGGACTATTTCACACGTTTAAATAATATTTAAGAAAATATTCATATAAGACATGAAATGTCTGATGGAACCGTATAATTACCTCACTTAACAAGTAGAGGTAATTATCATGAATGAAGCTCAATACCAACTCTTAGCTGAAAATTTACAAGAATGTCACTGGTTAGACAAAGACGATTTTGTTGTCGACGAAATTAAAGTTTTGGCAGAGCAAAACATCCCTTATGCTCAATATTTAATGGGGAAGTTCTTTGAAAATATGCGCTCAGATAAAGATAACAAAGTTGCTTTAGCATGGTATACAAAGGCTGGCGAAAATGGTCATACTTTGGCTCAATTTAAATTAGGTTACTTTTTAGAGAAAGGTAAAGGTGTTCATCACTTATTTGATACAAATGAGAACGAACGAACTTCTTTTGTTGCTCATTGGTATACAGAAGCAGCAAAGTCTGGGCATGCCGAAGCCCAATACAGACTTGCAGGTGATGGTAGTGGTTTTTGCCCTGGTTATTGCTCTTCTGATGCGCAATCAACCTTTTGGTTAAAGCTTTCAGCTTATCAAGACCATGCTGAAGCAATATTAGCGTTAGCCATTCGTTATCGTGATGGTGATAAAATTCAGCAATCTAGTTCTGATGCGCTTTATTGGTTTGGCCGTCACAGCTCAGATCAAGCGAAAAAATATATTGCTGAAATGTATCATCATGGTATAGGAATTAAAAAAGACTTACTCCAAGCCATTATCTATTACGACTGTGTTAGAGGAGGGATGAAGTCAGAATGTTTATATGTTATTTCAATCATTTATAAAGAGCTAAAAGATAATGTGAAAGCCCATAATTATTTAAAAATAGCGAGCGATAGTGGTAGTTATAAAGCACAAAAAGTATTTAGAGGTTACGATGATGAACTTTTAATATTGCTAGCTCAATCTGAACGTAAGCACGGCAATGCACAGTACCGCTTAGGAAAATTATACGAGTTAGGTTGTGCTGAGCAAAGTATTGAACAAGACCAACTGAAAGCGGTTTATTGGTACAAGCAGTCACTAAAAAATGGCTTTTCTCAAGGTCGTTATGAAATGGGCTTACGTTATTTGTTTGGTTCTGATGGTGTGAAACAAACTCCACTCTTGGCTATAGAACTCTTTGAGGAATGCATTAGACGCAAGAAAAAATATGGGTATGAAGGGCTTGCACTAGCTTATAAGCATGGTTTAGGTGTTGAATTGGATCTTAATAAAGCACAAGAGTTACGTGAAAAGGCTAAACCTGAAAATAACTCAAAATAAATTAACCTTCAGACATTAAATGTCTGTTTACGCTGATATCTTATATCCTCTTGTTAATTAGGAGGACTATAAATGAAAGAGAACAGCCCAAAAAATACCGCATGGTTAGCGCTAGAATCTTATGAGTTTTTGACGTTGGCCGCAGTTTGGCCAACAAGTATGGTGAAAGTATTTAACTTTGTTGCTTTGCTATTTTTAGCTCTGTTTTCTTATGGCGTGGTTGAACGAGATTATCCTGTAGTGATTAGCTTTTTATCTGCTCTTGGCTTTATCGGTTATAAACTTTATATTTATTATGGTGATATTAATTTAATTCAGAACGAATTAACTCGCAGAGAGCGGGAAGGTGAGTTGTAGTTTTTATGATTCAACAGTCTTTGAGAAAAAATTAAATTTAAATTACTCAATGGGACAAGTATTGTCGGATAAGCATGTAAATATAGCCTTACTTAAATAATATAAGGCAATAAAAATGACAACTCAACGCATTACTCAAACTACTGTAAACACTGCTCCAAAACCTATTGTTGATGTAGCAACTTCTGGATTAATCAGTTTTGAAAATAATTACTTACGTTTAAATAAAATCCAAGGAGGTATCTATACGTTAGTAGAGGTTCGTCGAGAACTGCAACGTCGCCAAGGAGGTAAACATGATGGCAAAACGGTTTATAAAACTATTTTGGCATTATTAAGTTCGTCTACTACCGGCTATATTTCTTATGGTCAGTTATTTTCTAAACTCCATAAAGTACAGTGGGTAGGTAATGGCTCTCAACAATTATTGAATAAAGACTTAGGGGCTGTTGTTTACCATTGTGTGCAAAATAATCTCCCTATTATTACGTCATTAATTATTAGTAAAACAGCTCGAAAATTGACGGATCAAGCTAAACAAAATATCTATGATTGTGCCCAAAGATTAGGAATTATAAACATGCCAAGTAGTGTAGATAGATTTATTGATGATCAGCAAAGCAGAAGTCAGTTGTTGGTTTCTTCACTTTAATTTAGAACTTTAGGTATCGATTATGACCGTGTTAAGAAATTTATTTACCCGCTTTATTTTGGGCATATCATTATTAAGTTGTACACATGCTTTAGCGGGTATTATTAACTTTGATGACTATTTTGTTGATGAATCTAATAACCTAGCTTGGTTATCACTAGCCATATCAAGCCCCTATACTGTTGATGAAATAAGCAAGCAAATGAGAGTGGAAGATACTGTTTTTTATGGTTGGAGGTTTGCTTCATTAATTGAAACTCAAAATGTTTTGACTAATATAGGGCTACCTTTAGTTTATGGTGAGTTTGTCGGTGAAGGTTCATTTATTGATGAAGTAACTTACGCAACATTACTTTTTGGTAATACTGTCAATTTGTCCACAGACTATTATCAAGAAGGTTTTTTAGGTTTTGTTTCTAGTCACATTAACGCCGATGAATTTATTACGCTTGGTGCGTGGTCACTTTTATCAGAAAATGCAATAGAGCAAAATAAAACAGTGATAACAGGGATTGAATTTTTGCCTTTGAGTGCCTCGTATCAATCTGATCACATTTCACCTTGGATAGGCAGTTATTTAGTAAGAGATGCTGTCAGTGTTGGTGAGCCTAATAGCGTTATTTTATTATCTTTGTCGGTTATCTTGTTGATGCTTTCTTTGAAACATCAAAACAATAGAGTGATTTTACTTGGATATAAGGTTTAAAAAGCACTTATATATATATTATTGAAATTACTAAAATTAAGGTTTATTTATATGAAAATAGCGCTAGATATAGATGATACGATAACAAAACACCCTGATTTTTTTGCTAAGTTAAGTAAGGAATATGATTGTGTTATTGTCACTTCAAGAGATGCGACAGTTGATTCTGTTGAACTGACCAAACAGTTAATGAATGTGTTGAGTATACGTTATTCAGCGCTTTATTTTTGTGATTGGCAAGCTGATCTTAGTGACTTGATACCCGATGAACTAGAAGGGGCACAAAGGCTCCTATATCAAAAGGTATTAGCTTGTAAAAAAGCACAAGTTACCGCTATATTTGATGATGATGTAACCGTGCAACAATTAATAAAGCAATATCTGCCGAAGGTGGCAGTGTTTTCGCCTGTCTGATAATTGAAGAGAAATCTATGGATTAACTCTTCTGAGAAAACCCAGTGACTTGTAGTCACCGGGTAATTTATTATGTATAAGCATGGCTTTGAGCAACTACCCTTCTTTTTATTTCATCAACAACTTGTGTTGGCTCTACCACTAATAAATCAGCTCCGTACATACTAATAGCATTAACGAAAAACCAGGCATCCCATTGATCATGAAAATCTAAGAAAGCTTTTGGAAGCTCAATAGTTGCAGTCACTTTCGACCACTTTTCTGCTTTGTCCTTACGCATTTTTTTACATTGTGCTTTGTCAGTTTCGTTCATTTCTTGCCATGGCGTAATATTTTGATCTTCAGATATTTTCAAGTTCCCTAAATTCTTAGTGACCCACTCATGGGTATAAGCAACAAATAACATTTTTTTAGTGGGTTGAGGCTCAACTTTATAAGCACCTTTAATTATCTCAATATCCAAAAAATTATTCAGAGTAAGGTGCCGGTATATCCCGTTATCATTAACATGCGTGACAATATCATCAATTTTTCCGTCGGTAGTATCGGTATTATGTACAAAACCAATCACTTGTGTTTGTTGAAATTGTACTCGTATTTTTTGTGGGCTAAAAATAATTTCTTCGGGAATGCCTCCATGAATAGAGCTGTATTTTGCTTTAATTACACGATTATTTTCTATTGCTGAAAATATAGTCTCATGATTTTTTGCATTAATGGTTTGTGGAATAAACCCAGCAGCAAAAGGATTGTAGTCAGCAGCTTTGAGTTTATTGGCTTGGGAAATTGAAAAGTTTTCTAGTGATTGTTTTGCTGCTTCAAAATAGGGTTCAAGAGATTCTAATTCGCTCGGGGGCAGTAAATTAACAAAGTTTTTTTGAACTAACGAATACACCATAGCTCTAGAAATTGACATACCTTGAGTTGTTTCTTGGTTTAAAGCTAAATTTTTATTTTGAGTACTTGTCCAATAATAGTGCCCGCTTTGCATTTCCTTAAGTTCTTCGTGTTTATCTAAAAGATACTCAGCAGCAAACCTTACTCTCTTAGTTGTTTTATCCCTATATCTGGCATATTCTTTTTGTGTGTCATCTGAGTAATCAGTAATATCTTTAACTGAGTAAATATAAATTTTATATAATTGAGAGAGCGACGTTGCAGCTTCTCTCCCTACACGGATTCTGCTTGCAATTTCTCGTCGAAAAGCGGCTGGTTCTAGATCAAAAATACTAACTTCCATTGATAGGTCTAGTTTTTCTTTTTCTTGTGTTTTGAAATTGTAAAGGCCAAAAGAACTCATTTTTCTCTCCAACTTTGATCTACTTGTATTGCTTAAATAGTTATTTAATCTTTTAACTCAGCCAGTTATGATGTTCTTGCTGAGTTAAATATTACTGCTAAAAAGTGTTATGTGAACACCTTACTAAATGTATCATCATTATTAGTTTGAGCTAATACTTTAACAATCACATCAGTAATTTTTTCGCCGCCTTCTCTTGATGGCTCAATAGGTGAAACAAATGAGTAATCAGTTTCTTCGTTACAGATAATTCGTAGGTCTATAACATTCCACTGTTGATTATTCGCTAGTTCTAAAATAGCTTCATTAAAAAGTGATAGTGCGGTTTGTAGTAAAGGCCCTAAGTTAGGTACATCTTTATATATGGTGCATATTGTGATGTTTTTACAGCCAATAGCACCACAGCGCTGTATAACGCTTTCTATCATATCTAAGTAATTGAATTTGAAATTTATAATTATTTCGGTAAAAAGCTCAAAGGCTTCAGCAACAGTAGAGACTTTATTCTCTAAAATATAGGCATGTTGAAGTGCATCATTACCGCCTACCGAGATAAAGAGATCAGTGCAGTCGCTTGGTAAGTTAACTAATTGCTTACTCACGTCACTAGCTATATGCCCATCAACAGCCAGAAGTGTTAATTTGTGATCTAGGCTGATTTTTTGCTTTAATATGTCACTAACTGTATCGCCTTGTTCTACATAAGGTTTGTTATCAAAGATACTGTCACCAGCTAATACGATATGCTTTTTGTTATTTATGTTTATCATGGTGTAAATCCTAATTATTAAAAACAGTGAAATTATAAGGTATGCCTCTGACTATTGAGCTCCTGTAATTTAAAAAATTAATAATGCGAACTGCTGCTATCCAGTTCGACTTTAAGCGAGTGATTTGGACTAGTACCCCCTAATCAGCAGAGCTGTTTGATTAACACACTAGAAGGCAAATACTCTTAGCATTAGCATGCTCTTTTAAATAATTTAATTGCTGTATTGTTAATTTTGGGCCTTTGTTTACAGCTACTACTATTTTTTGGAAACAAGGAGGTATATCCGGGTGAGTAAGCTTGGTTATGTCATTGTCGATTTCTTGAAAAAATATAGCTGGCGCTTTACTTTGATTAAATTTAACCTCAATAATGTGAGTGAATATACCTATAATGACTTCGTTGTTACCATCAAATTTCATGCGTTTTTCATTGGCTGTTGCCAAATCAAATCTCATTTGAGGAACTCTCGGTAAATTTTCAGGGTTAGAAAGTTTTAATGGCCATTCGGCATATGTCTTTAATGTGGGCTCTTTTTCTGTGATAGCGTTATAGAGAGTCTGTACAACATCATTTTCGGAATTGAAAATTAAGCCTGATTCTTTGGCCTCTTTTAATGCTGAATACAATTGAAGTGATAAATCATTCTGCGTTTCTGCTTGTTGAGTTAAGTTTGCGGTTCGCATTAGCTGTCGAGTATTCGCAAAGCCATAATGAAAGTTGACCTTAGACTGTTTCATTAATTCTTTTGTTTCCTGATAAGTAGATTTACATATATCTGTTCGTCCTAAATGAAGGGCAATGATATGTCGTTCAGGAGTATTCCCATTAAAATTTCTGCATAACTTTTGTCTATCTTTTTCAATGCGTTTAAATAATTCATTGGCTGAAGATCGAAAGAATACCTTTAGTTCTATTATAGCTACTAGTTTTTTACTACGGCTATCGATAATCACCATGTCGCATTTTGAGCTATTTGAATTAACGTTATAGCCTATACTTTTGTATGAATACTCTGACTTTGCATGTAAATAATCATGTTCCTTTGTGATCATTTTAGTTAGTTTTAGCCTAAGATCATTCTCAGAAAACAATGAAAACGGATTAATTATAATTTCATTCAAAATATCTGTGATTTTTTGGCTTATTTTTAACATTATTGTCTCTTTGATAATTTAGTTTGTTATGTTGTCCGTCAACTGCTCATGATGTTAATGATTAACTGTAGCTTTCAATAATAGATGATTAAAGCTGGATTTTTATATTCCCAGTTATCAAAGGCTCTTGAATATATAGCAACCCAAGGTCCTTAGACTGATCCTTAACACTTACTGCTACCCGCTGATACAAGGTATTAATATTGAAACGCTCTTCCAACAAGGCCTTCATCACAAAATAGCTAAATAACCGGTTACCTCGCTCTTTATACATATTTGAAAATTGATTGTTTCTTCCAGCCGTTATTACCGCCATTTTTTTCTTATCAAAATCGATTTTCTTTGGCACTAAACGAGCTGAGGCAACACCTTTGAGTACAGACTTACCATCGGTAGCACCGCTAAAGCAACTGTCGACCCAGGCAACAATTTTCTTGGCTTTTGATTGGCTTAATTGAAGGTAAATATTGCTAAGTTTTAGTGATTTATCGTTTGCAACATACCCAGGGATTTTATCAATAGGAAGTATATAAGGTTCATTGTTATTTTGTGGATCGGGTATGCCATGACCTGAGTAGTAAAAGTATAGTTGATCGTTTTTCGGGATGTTAGCTAGAAATAGCTTTAAACTGTCCTTAATTGCTCCTGAGCTTGCATGATGATCAATTAGGCTCAAGGTGTTTTTAGATTTAATGCCTAGCTTCTTTTGCGCCACCTTGACGAAGAGTTCAGCACTACGTTTGGCAAAGGATACCTTATCGGTAAACTGGTAATTCTCAATGCCTATAACAATTAACCATTTATGATTGTTGATTTTAGTTTTTTTACTTTTAGCCAGTAAACTTGGAATGTCATCATTAAAGGCTTGAGAACCAATGTGTGCTTCTTGTTGATTGACATAGGTGATGGCAGACACTTTTAAATTATCTACTAAGCTACTGTTTTGCCAATGCTTAGATTTATTAGCGATAGCAAGTGTCTGATTTAAATCCGCACTGATAGATTGTTGTTCTGCTCGCCATTGTGGAATTTTATTGTTTAACACCACTCGAATATCTTTTGCTTGGTAGTTACTTTTATCAAAAGCGATGGCAAATGATTTGTTGGTATTGTTTAGTGATAAATAGACTTTTGATAGATTGATACTACGACTGTTTTTAGTGCTACTGCCCAATTTAAAATAGGCTGAAATATTAGCAAGTTCAGGATTTGAATAGAACTGTTTAGCGTCTTTTGGGGATACTTTCCATTGAATAGTTTGCTTGAACTTAGCACCAGTCATGGTTAGCTCGGCATACGCTGTTTGTGTTTCAGCATCGTATTGAAAATTATCAATGTTTGGCTCAACATAAACCTCATTTAAAGCGAGTTTGAGCTGATAACTTTGTTCTAGTTTTATGTTTTCTTTTAGCTGTAATTGGCGTTGATTAAATTGCTCGATAACTTGTTTTGTTTGAGCATGGTGGTTTGCCATTAATACCTTGAGTTTATGGTTGCGGTTTTTTACCGCTAAGCTATATTTTTTTTGGATTTTACCAATTATTTTCTCACGTTTATTTATTGCTGTTTGTACTCGTTGTTTGAATTCTTGCTTGGTTTCAAACTGACTTTTTATTAACTCTGGACTGATAGGCAATACAGGTTTTTCAACTAACGCTAAAGTTGGGGCTGATGCTATGTATGGCGTAGATACGCTTTGCAGGTACCGACCCATATTGTCATTAATTAAGGTTTTAATACTTTGAAAAGGTTGGTTGTTTTTATCGCTTCTCCCTTTTAAAGTATTATTATTTTTTACTTTATTGGTTAACGATAACGTATTAGTTTGTCCTTTACTTAGCCTTAACAGCGTAGGGTTAATCGTGTAGATTTTTTCATCGGTAATTCCTTTATACCGAGATATAACAGTAATTTTATTTGGGAAATCCAATTCACGTAAGTTAGCGGTAGCTATGCCTTGTCGTGACAAGGGAATAGTGAGTTTTTTCCCATTGCTAGCATTGATGGTGATTTTGATTTCATTAGGCTTAAAGCTGATAGATTTATTGGTTATTCCATCTTTATTTTCAACAACCTTACTACCACGATTTTTTGTGATACAAGTTACGCCGTGTTCACTACATTTGTTGTTATATACCAATAAACTCAAACCGTAGGTATATCCTGCATAAATGGTAGTAGATGTCATTTTAGCGCCCGTCACTGTTTTTTCGGTGCTTGATAGTTTCACGTTATCTACACGGTAACGTTGAAAATCCCCAGTAATAACGGGTGTAATGGTAATAATGCCATAGTCAATTTCAGTGCTTTGACTAAGATAAATTTTGCTCGCTTTGTCGGTATTGTTAGTTTTAAAGTGACTGCTTGTCACCTTTTCGTGAATTGAGATACCGCTGCAACCTATGATAAATAGGCACAAGCTACAGATGAAAATTACTTTAAACATATTAACCTCTTTAAAATTAAGCACTGATATTTTTGGTGTTCAAAATGCGGCTATGAATACTTATAAATTGACTACTAAGGTGGCACGATTGAATTTTCTCAAATAAGTAATTGAAAAATTGTTCATTGTGGGTTGTTGTCATTGTTTGATTAATTAGACTAATAGGCGTTAAATTAATAGCCTTTGAACACAAAATACCGATAACTAAATCTTTTGTAACCCCTGAGTTTAGATGACTTATAGCCTCTAACCCTTGGTATTTCTTTTTATCTGGGTAAGTGATTTTTTCATATTTGCTTATGAATTGGTTTGCTATTAATAACTGACTGCTACCTTGGCTAGAGAGTAATATTAAGCTCAAGTAGCCAGATTGATTAACTTGGCTAGAAATAAAATACAAATCATGATTTTGGACGGCGGCGAAGGATGTTTTTACCTTGATAACGATACTGTGATAAGCAACTAAAAACTGCATGTATTCATTTTTAGTGATAAAAACGCTTTTATTTTTGTAAGAGGCAAACCAATTATCATCTTTAAAAAATAATTTAATATTTGGCGTGCAACCTAACTTAGATTTTAGAGCCGTAAGTGCCGGTGTATTGCTCAGGTAAGCATGAGTATCTGCTTGGTTTATTTGTTGACAATTATTGTTATTAACTAGTGCTAATAGCTTTTGTGTTAATGATGATGGTTGATAAGAGAAAACAATATAAACGCCAAATTCGTTGATTGTTTTTTTTAGCTCTTGTACTTGCGATAGCTCAATAGATGAATCAATTTTAGTATGATGGCGGCTACTGTAGCTTAACTGGCTTATTGAGCTTTCATTTTCAACTGTTGTGATAGTTTTCTCGGTACTTGACCTTACTTTCACCGTAAGTTGCTGACTTATATCTGCAAGTGCATTGGCTTTAGCTTGAGCATGATTTTCTCCTAAGCCAAAACCTAGTATTTGATTATCAGACTGTTTTGTATCAACTTCATTTATAACCGCTTTATTTGGGGTAAAGAAGACTTCTCTATTTAAAAACCAACGGGGTGCATGCTGTAGGACTACTGCTGATGGATCTCTTGGCGGGTTTTGACAACCAGCTAAAAGAATAAATACTACAGCAAGTAAATATATAAAGGTAAGTTGGACTTTATTGGTTGTATTTCCTGACATTTTTTATCCTACTAGATGCGTTAAATTTCAATGTGTTGAGCTAATTAATGTTGAGCGAGTAGTGTTTTGTAGAACTGATAATGCTGCTCTACCTTTTTGACATAATCGCGTGTTTCCTTAAAAGGGTGGTGGTAAATCAATAGCTGCTTAAATTTATCACTTGATATAACATTTATTTGCTGAGGAAAAGTTAAACTCACTTTGTTATTTTCAGTACCTGCATGTTTTAAATCCCACCGTTGTAAGCTCCCGATGCCGCCGTTATAGGCTGCAATTATTGCCAAGCGCTGAGAGTCGCTGTTCATTATTTGTTTTAAGTATTGATGCTTTAAAATACTCAAATATTGAATACCTAAAGTAATGTTTTTAGAGGGATGAATGATAAAGCTTGTCGGTAATATCACTTTTTGACCAACTAGCTTATTAGTTACATCAACAGCACTAGATTTCGACATTATTTGCATTAATCCCAACGCATTTGAGCTTGATCTAGCGTTAGTATTAAATCCACTTTCTTGATGGATAATGGCTAATACCAGCGCTTGCTCAATTGCCAACTCTTTTGAAGAAGCCATTATTAAGGGTACAAAACATTTAAGTGTTTGTTTGATAGTCAGCTTGTTATCTTGTGCTAACTGACATTCACTTGGTGCTGTATATGCATGAGCTTGCCCAATTAAGTTGAACATTACGCCCAATAAAAATATCCATGTTGTCGCCACTTTTATTACCATCCTATTTTTACCCCTAAATTTATGAACTTTAATCTATTGACCGATATATTCAGTTATATCGTTGATCAATTGCTCTGTAGATTGACCTTGTGTTGCGCTTTGCCATAACTGGCCGTCTGCATCGATTGACGCTTGTACTTTGGTTTTTATATTTAAGGCATAGGATTTTTTATCAAGCCCGACTAAAACGTAATAAGCACCACCTGGGCTGCGAACTGATTGATAAATTGTCATGGCATGAATTTCATTATCAATATTCATCGTTAAGTCTGAGCTAGATGACTTAGCTATACGTAGTTCGTTTTTACTTCCTTGAGTTGCCGATAAGTTTTTTACCGCCGCTTTAATGTTGCTTTTCAGTTGTTCAGCTAAAACGGTTTGACCATCAAGTAACGCAAGTTGGCGTTGATGAGATATGCCAGCAGCTTCGTTTTCACTTACCCCCATTCCCTGTATAACTAAACCATCAATTTTAGTTTCACATACCCAAATTGGTGCTTTGGTATTGGGGGTATCAGGAAAAGTACAAGGTAAAGCGGTTAGTACCACTTTATTTGGCGATAACGCTTGATTTATTGACGATGTTTTAGTTGACGAACAACCCGCTAAGCTTGCTAGTACGAGTAAAAATATAGTAAGTAATTTCATAATCAATCCTTAAAATTGAAGAACAGTTAACTGTCATGGTGATGTATTATGTGAGGGCTTAATGAACTTTAAGCCCTATGTTTTATATAAAGGGGCTAATCGTCAAGTGTTAAGAAACGTTGACCTTCTTTAGCTGAAAATACCCACTGCTTTGGTTTTTTACTTGGATGTTCTGAGATTGTTATTTTGTTAATCACACCATTTTTGATGTAAGCAGAGCCAACATAGGGTTCGATATTTTGAAAAGTAACAAGGTCCTCGCCATTTTCTCTTACATGTTCAATATCGAATATTTGATCTTCAATTTGATAAACAACTAAAAAATTAAGTTCGTCGTTGTGATACTCATAATAACCATGGCCATCAACTGTTTTTGACTTGTAGTGAAAGTCTATTCGTTCATAATTTTCACCTTGAGCACCTTCCTGAATATCAATACCATCTAAGTTACATACTTGTTGCAACACTGTTTGTGCATTCATAATCATTCTCCTATTACTTACGTTTTTTCTTAATGGATTTAAGAGCTGTTTTTTGTACTTTTTTTGAAAAACTGTCTTTTCTGCCTTGCATAGTTTGTTACCTCTTTTTTCTTTTGATTAAGCGTCGTAAGCATTTTTTCAGCTGTTGTTAATTTTTTAGCCATTGTGTGTTTCCTTTTATATAAATAGTGAGTAGTGAATCGGAATAACTTAAGTGGTAATTATCTTATAACCTCAATCTGATTTATCTTGTCCGAATAACGAAAAAACTTTTTATTTTTATTTTTATTTTTAAACGTTAATTTTAATGATTTAGGCAATCGATTTAATTTGTTCGACATGTTTTTTCCCTGTTAAATATAAAAGTCAGTTTTGTTAATGAGTTAAGAATAAAACACCATTGGGACGTAACATGGGTCAATGATGTTTTTGGTTTACACGCTTATTAAATAAACCCTAAACGCTGTTTTTTCGGTGCTCGTGATAGTGACTGTTCACGTAATACTTTGATCAGGTTATTAATGCAAAGGGGCTCATCTCGTAATCGTGCTTGTCTGACAGCAACAGAGAAATCAGCGGGAGTTATATTCGTCAACTCATCAAGCTCTGGATGAGTAAAGGCGGTACCACTGGTATTGTTTGTTTTTAATAGCATTTTACTTGCCATTTGATTGACTTGAGAGGATGACAAATAATCAAAAGTGATTGAAAAATCGAAACGCCTTTTTATCGCGGTATCAATTTTATCTAGTAAGTTGGTACTAGCAAAAAACACCCCTTGAAAACGCTCTAGCTGTACTAGCATTTCATTTACCATGCTAGTACGCCATTCACTGTTATGTTCAGCTCTATTACTAAAAAAGCTGTCGGCCTCATCAAGCAATAAAATAGCATCTTTATGTTTAGCTTCTGCAAACATACTCCTAATTGCTTTTTCATTTTGACCGACAAAAGCCCCTAGTAAATCTGAGGCCGACTTGCTGACTAACTCCTTGTTGAGTTTCTTAGCCAAGTAGTGCACATAGCCTGTTTTACCTGTACCGGGTATTCCATGTAGTAAAAACCGACCTTCTTCAGAGCGTTCTACAATACGAGTGATAGTATCTAAAGGCTCACTAGTATTTGAAAGCTCAGGTGAAAACTCTGTTTCACTTATATATTCGGGGGATGATTTGTTTTTTCTTGTTCGACCTATAGAGCTACCGCGAGAAGTTAAAATATTATTAAAATAATACTCTTTTTGTTTATCCGTATTTGTGCCTGTTGCAGACATAAAAAATTGTGCACGCTCGATGTCAGCTACTGTAATACTTTTATGTTTCGCTATTTTTTCAACCCAAGGTAAGGTTTTATCTACCTCAATTAGTGTGCTTAGCATATTCTTTTTATAGGTGTAATTTGGCTGGGTCACTTTCAAACAATAATCAAAGCGACGTAAAAAAGCAGGGTCGATATGATCAATACTGTTGCTGATCCAAATGACGGGCACTAAATTAGTTTCTAATAATTCATTAAACCAACGCTTTTGTGGGCTTGAACTACTACTAAAACCAAAGTCGTTAGGGAAGGCATCCTCTAACTCATCAAAAATAATTAAATTACCATCATCGTTTAAAAAGTTTCGGGCAGTAGTTAATTTATCTAATCGTTGTTCCCCAGTGAGTTGCTCTCCATGACTGTTAGAGAAGTTAACTTCATAACACTGAAAATCAGACTCTAACGTTAATACCCGAGATAGCTGTGTTTTACCTGAGCCAGGCTCTCCGTGTAGTAGAATATTACAACCATAAAATGGTGTTTGTTTATGGTGTTTGAGTAGATCGATTAACCAACTGACATCTTGATCTATACGACCAAATGTTTTTACATCAAGTAGAGGTCTTTGAACTTTTGATAAATAGCCATTAAGCAAGTTTTCATTTTCAAAATAAGGATTAAATAAGTGATCTTTAATGACTTCGCTTGTTTCAACTTTACGAGTGAATTCATTTGAGATGCTACTTACCTTCACAAGCTTATTTTTGATAATGCTACTCCCTTGCGTTAATCGCTTAACCACTTCTTTAACTGGGCAGGCTAATATTAAAGCGAGTAACTCAAATAATTCACGATCATTGAGATCGCCCATGCTATTAGCAATTTCTTTTAAGTACCGTTCATTACTAATAAGTTGGCATATAAATATCAATTGGTATGAAATATTATCTAAGCTAAAGTGGGTTTTCAACCAGTCACCACAGGGTGACTTAAATAGGGTAAGTTGATTTGATTTTAGAAATACTTGTTCGCATTTTTTCTTTAAAACAGGGTGTGCCTCAATAGCGTCACATACATCTATAGGTTGTGAAATAGTGGCTAAGTTAAAAGCGTTGCTTAAATCTGTCCAAGGTGTGTTGTAAGCCTCGGGTAATGCATTGGCATCAATAAGCATACGTAAAGATACTTGTTGCATTAATTTTGCTTTATTTGTTAGTCTAGGCATGAATTTACTTCCTCTTTATTACTTCTCCTTTGAGGTTACTTTAGCTTTAAGACATAGAGCGTCCGGTTAGCTAAAATATATCAACATTAATTTATAAGACTCTTTTTGTCTTTGGTGCGTGCAACACTGAACAAACTAAAAACTTGTTTGGAATCTTTGATGAAAAAATTATCAGAAAATACAACTGTAACCCCTCCTGAAACCCTCACTATTGCGATTACTGGTGAAATAGCTGAGCGACATGATGATATTTGCGAGTTACTTTCAAAACTTCACGAGCTCAACTGTCAAAAGCTCAATATTTGCTTCTTGTTACTATCAACGTTTGAGCATGGTAGGTTAATTCCGTTATTAACTAAGTTTTGTTCTAAAGGCATTGTTTTTAATAAAGTAACAATGGCTAAACCCAATCAGTTACTTGCTGTTACCAAGGTTTTTAATCCCGATATAATTATGACGACAGATAATGAATTTGCAGAGCAATGTTCAAGTAATCAACTGCCGGTGGTAATACTTGATGAACAGCAATCTAAGCGAACGTTAAGTGATAAAATTCATTTTGCCTTTGATGGAGATGCAGTGTTGTTCTGTCATAACGCGCAATTAGTCGCCGATGAAAATGGTATTAATGCTTTTGATGAGCATGAAGAAAGATTTGCTGAAAAGGAAATGGGTAAAGGCACGTTATTTAACTTCATTCGTAAAATCGATATTTTACAAAAGGCGAATAACAAAGTTAAATGGTCGTTAGTCACTGCTAGGGGAGGAAGGGCATTAAAGCGAGCGATATATACAATCGAACAATGGAATCTTAACCCTTCACAATGTTTTTTTATGGAAGGTAGTGATAAAACACCAATTTTAAAAGTAATTAACAGTGATATGTTTTTTGATGATCATCCCAATCACTGCAAGCGGGCGAGTGGGCATATGTTAGTTGGCCATGTTCAAGTTAGTTTAGAAAATAAGGTATAGGATTTTGTACGACGCTTTAGTCGCACCATCTACCTATTCTCCTAAATATTGTCATAGCTTCTGAGAGTATTCTTACTTAGTTATGTACTTAAGCTTATGATGTAACTAATAGCTATGATGATGCGGAATGAAGTGGTCAAGTAAATACTTGTAATTTCATTTAGCAGAACACCGAAGAGATTAAAAATATAAAAGTGTGAAAAAAAATAGATATAATAAGGTTGAACATTGAATGAGTTAATATTTAACTTGGCATATCTTAACTTTTTGGCTATAGTCAATGCATGTAACCAATTGACAAAACTGATTTGCCTTTGGTCCTAATTAAAGTAATTTAATCAATGTCTTAATTGTTTTTATGTGATGAATCCTAGAGTTCAAATCTCTATCTCACCGCCACATTCAGAAAAGCCGCTAATCGAAAGATTAGCGGCTTTTTGCTATCCATTGTTTGAGTCTTAAGTAAAGGGTTTGTAGCGTAAGTCCTTCGACGTAGAGTTCAAGTCTCTATTTTTATGCCACACCAATATGGCCAAGTCTATGTTTTAATTTATTTTAATGGTACTGCCATTTTTCATTGTTAATTTCTGTTGAACTTTTTAAAAGTTGATTATCAATCGATATCCAACCGTTCGTAACGTCTATTGATTTCTATTAAAATTCAAAAGCCTCGTTGGTACTATTATTCATAATATGTGAATAGAAGGGGGCAAGCTTGCTCTGTAAAATAAACAACTAACAGTAAGAGTCTTACTTATTGAATGAAATGTCCAATATCATGGGATTATGGAATGAGTAATATTATATGAATAGCTAACTTTGAATTTAAACTATAAAGATTGGATGAAAATAAATAAGAAGGACTGAGCTATGAAAAAGAATAAATATGTACTAGGTTTAAGTCTATATATTTTAGTAACGTCAGTGTCATACTCCATAACCATCTACAAGTAATTTACCGCACCATTACGTTTAAAACTATATGAATGAGAATTGGAGACTGTTTGTCTACTGGTTCTAGTGAACCTATATGAGGCAATTTTCATGAATAACGTTTCTGTTAAAGTCATCGCATTATTGTTTATAACCCTATTAACATCCTGTGGCGGTGGCGGAAGCGATGCTGGTACTACGACAAACCCTCCTCCATCTGCGAATGTCACTCCTACAGCTAATGCCGGAACAGACCAATCTGTTAATGAACAAACCATTGTCACTTTATCGGGCAGTGGTACTGACAGTGATGGCAGTGTTGCAAGTTATCTTTGGACGCAAACTGCAGGAGAGTCAGTAACACTAACAAGTGCAAACGCTAGCACTGCAACCTTTGGTTCACCAACCTCTATTTCTGAATTGACATTAACCTTTCAATTAACAGTCACTGATAATTCCGGAGCAACATCTAGCGATAATGTCGATATTATTGTTCTTCCCATAAATGACTCACCAACTACTGTAGCAGGTGTTGATAGAGTTGTGCCGGACGGATCTTTTATTAGTCTCTTGGGATCAGGAACAGACACCGATGGTAGCATTGTTTCAGCGTATTGGTCACAGGTGTCTGGGACTACGGTTAGTTTCACTAATCCAGCACAGTTCGATACCGGGGTATCCATTAGTTCAGGACTTGAGGGTGAAACCTTAGTCTTCAGTTTAGAAGTTACCGATAATGAGGGGGCTACGGCAGTTGATGAGCTGTCTATAGTCATAGAGGCTGCACTCACATTTGAAGATTACACCGGTGATGTTGACCCTGAAACATTGACAGATATTTCAATTGATGTGGCAGAAGTAGGAGTCCCTTCTATTTTACCGGCGACGATGGGTAGTAATGGTTACAACACTATTATTGTTGATATCACAGATACCTATAATTTTATCATTGGGTCAAATACTTTGACCGTAATAGGAACTGGGGCACCTAGCATATCGGTTGGTGATGTCATTGTAGGTGTAACCGCAGATGAGTCTGCAGGTTATGCACGAGAAGTGACTTCTATTAATGGAATTGTATACAGCACAATGGCTGCGACTTTAAATCAAGTTTTCCCCGATGCCGATGTTAATCTGTCGATAAACTTATTCAATGACACTATTACCACAACTTCATCTATCAAGGGTAGTGATGGTGTGGCTCAGTCTCGAAGCAGAGCTGTGGATATCTTAAGTTTTAATCGGACCATTCAACATGAAATGAGCCCTGGTATAAAGGCAGTGGCTGAACTTGAAATGAATGGAGCATTTAATGTCAATATTGGATTTAGTATTTTAGAAGGTACCATTACTAAACTCAATACTGTTGCGTCAGCAAATTATTCGACTGCTGCTTATCTTGATGTGAATTTAACCAAGAAATATGTAGAGTCGGTGAAGAAAGAATTTAAACCGATTTTTAATAAGTCAAAGCTAATTTATATTCCTACCCCAGCAGGTGTACCCATCCCCGTTCTTGTTAACGTCAAAGCTGTACCCGTAATGGGTGCTGGCATTAATATGAGTGCAGCAGGAACATTAAAATATGGTTTCAAGGTTGGAGGAGCAGTGAGAGCTGGTTTTGAATATGCTAACGAAAGTTTAACAAATATTGCAGAATTCAACCCATACATGAATAAGATTGGTCCTGATTATACTCTGGCTGGTGGTTTGAATATGAATGCACAGGCGAGTATTGCTGTGATTGTGACTTTGTATGATATCAATGTGGATATACCTGTTATAGGGAAGCTTGAGTTTACAGGACCTGGCCTCGGTGTTGATTTGGGACCTTACGCCAAGTTTAAAGTGGATACAAAGTTTGACTCGACAGCAAATCCAAATTTGACTTGTGCTCTTGATTTATCAGTGGGTATTAACAGTGACTTAAGCATTGATTTAGGCACCTTGGGTTCTCAAATAAATGTTAGCAATCCAGAGAATATCAATCTATATAATTTGAATAAATCGCTTTGGAATTCAGCTGAATGTCCTTTTGGACCCAGTATTGGGAATTTGACAGGAACCGTTATGGACAGTGACAATGAAACACTTATTGACGTTTCAGTACGGGTTGAAAATGATATCGGAGAGGTAGTTGCTGAGACTACAACTGAAAGTAATGGTCAATATGAGTTATCTGAAATTGCTGTTGGAGCATATAAAGTATTTTATACTAAGCAAGATTATAAAGAAGCTTTTGCTAGTCTTGTGATAGCTGAAAATGAAACTATTGAAATACCTATGATATTGGCTATAGATGAAGTTGCCGATGGGGAAGGTATATTACGACTTAATGTTATTGGTACAGTTTTACCCAGAACCAATATATCAGATGCTAATGTTGTTATCAGGGAAGGTGCTAATAGCCCCAATGGTGAATATGTAACAAGGGTATACAGTGGAGCAACAGCAACAGACATCACCTTAAAGTCAGGGTGGTATACTCTAGTTATTACGAAAGATGGCTACAAGCCATCAAATCATCTGGCGTGGATTCGAACAAATATCACATCAACTGTTTTTTATAATATCTGGAAAAATGATATTCCACCACCACCACCACCTCCAACAGTAGCTATTTTTAACGGAAGTTATGCCCTAACCTACAGTGCAACAAAACCAGACTGTCAGTCAGGATCCGGTACACTCAATTTATCTGAAGGGATAATAACAGGCGCAATAACAGGATTTGATTTATCTGGGACTGTTGATGTGGATGGTGTTGTAACAGGGGGGTTTGCAATCGGTGGAGTTGTTAGTGCTAGTTTTTGGGGCAACTTTATAGTTGGTTCAGGAGCTGGTGATTGGTTTGGTGATGGTTGTCCTGGTACTTGGTCTGCGACGCTACCCCTTTCTGAGTAGGGATTAATAGTCCCTAATAATGTACGTAGTCAGTCAACTAAAAAATGTCTTTGCTAAGTATAACCACTACCATTTTGACTAGGGAAAAGTAAGATGAAAGCAAATAATTATAGAATATTACGAGACAGTTTCATTTTTTGATGAGGTAGGGTTTGGGCTTCTTTATTATACGTTTAGTATTGATTAAATAATGGATGATTAAGATAAACCTTGAAATATTTACTACCATTAAATCTTCAATATTAAACTTTCATTGCTTGCCCATTATAACATTTACTATATTTTTGATAATTGGAAAAATACTATGAAATATTTCACTACACAATCTGTTGTTTTGTTTCTTGTTATACAACTAGCTGCTTGTGGCGGTGGTGGAGACGATTCTGGGAGTAATAGTTCTCCGCCTCCTGTTGTTGTTGATCCTGTACCGGATGGTTCAACAGGTATCTTATTAGATAGTCCAATTGAGGGTATCAAATATGAATCTAGCACTCATAGCGGCATTACAAATTTATCAGGTGAATTTACATTTAATCCATCTGAAAATGTCTCATTTTATATTGGTGATGTCTTAATCGCTGAAATATCTCCAGAGAATATAGTAACCCCACTATTACTTATGTCAGATAGTGATCCAAAATCAGAGGTAGTACTAAACTTCATTCGTCTTATTCAAACATTGGATGACGACAATAATCCAGATAATGGTATAAAAATAACATCTGATATTGCACAAAAAGTGACGACTTCAGTCGGGAGTGGCACTTTAAATTTTCAGGTGACTAATGATGAGTTTGAAAATAGCACCATTGTTCAAAATATATTAACTTCTACCGAAAATTCGGTCCTTGTATCGAAAGAAAGTGCTTATGCTCATTTAATTCAAAGCTTGAACGCTGAGTCTTCAATCAGCACTGTTTATGCTTTCAATTCGGGCTTTTCTTTTAATAATGAATATGCACAGTCGGTAATCTTTCATCAAGTAAGAGATGATGGCATTATTTTCGAAACAAAAAATATTTATACCAACACATTTCTCGCAGGTTGGCCTGCGTATTCTAGTTTGAAAATAGAGAATCCCGCACCGGCTCTCCCTTTAACTTATGATATTATTAATGAAAGCTCTTTAAATACTTATGAAGCTAAAATCGACAAGTCTTGGTTAGTCTTAGAAGGTGTTTCTGCGCAAGACCCTACCATGACGTTTATCATGCAGTTTGATGATCAAGACCCTTGTGCTGATCTTTTTTGTAAAGAAGATGGTTATTTTAGTATTGGGGTTCAATTTGAATTTAATAATACAGTTTATGAAGTAGAAGCAAGAATCACTGATGTTTTTGTAACCCTTTCAAAAAATAATGAAGATATTTATGGAGAAATAATTAATGCTCATTCTTTTTATGATAATACTCTTAAGATTAGTCTTCCTATCAGTACTTTTGATTTAACTAAAGAGGATTTGTTTGACGTTAATAATAAAGTGAACATGAAATTATTTTATCGAAACATTGATACAGGACTAAGGGTCTGGGAATCATCGGTGTTAACAAGACTCTTCTTTGAACCTCCAACGTATTATTCTCCAAGCGCAGTGAAAGTGAACATAAAGGCTACTGAAAATTTTAGTGTGGAAATTGGAGAAACTACCTTTGAGCTTTGTACTGGTCAGATTATTGAACATGATGGTATGAGGGAATATACATATATTTTTTATGAAGAATATATGTTTGATACCTATACAGTATATAATTTAGGAGTGTCATATAATCAGTCAGACATCGATGAGGCATCATTTTACGATACTGGTTCCTGTCGCTTAATGACAAGTGAATCAGGAGAGCCAGTTTTTAATCTTAATACCTTTCTTAAGGTTAGTGGTTCTGAGTTAAAGCTAACGAGTCACGATATAATTCGATTATTTTCACCTGTGATATTGTATGGGAGCGCTTTTAAACCTAATGACATAAGCTATTGGGAATCTTTAGATTATGGTCCTGGCTTTTATCTGGATGAGCATCCACTTATCAATACTGAAAATAATTATGTTGAAGAAAAGTTAGATCGTGATGAATTAATAGCTATTGGCGGTGATAAATTAACTTGCCCTAAACGAGTCAATCTCAACGACTCTTGCCTTGGTGATCAAACAAAACAATGGGAAGGAGCCATAACTCTTGTAGGGCAAATTCCTGTTAGTTCCAATGAATTTAATGACAGTAATTTGGCAACCTGTGTGACAGACACCGCATCATCGAACAATTGGATTTATTTGAGTGATATTACGACTCTAGCCTGTAATGGTATGGAGATTTTGGACTTGCACGGTCTTGAGAAATTGACATCACTTAGCAATTTAAATTTGAATAACAATAACATTTCAGATATTTCATCACTTACGGACCTGACATCTCTAACTTATTTAGAATTGGGTGGAAATAGCCTCTCAGATATATCAGCTCTTTCTAGACTGACCTCCTTGAACACTTTATATTTGGGTTTTAATTTCAATATTTCAGACCTTTCAGCACTTTCTGGCATGACTTCACTGAAAACTTTAGATTTATACTTTAATAATATTTCAGACCTTTCACCGATTTCTGGCCTGACTTCACTGACTAATCTATATTTGTTTAATAATAATATTTCAAATATATCAGTACTTTCAGAGCTAACCTTACTGGAAGTTTTAGATTTATCCAAAAACTTATTTAGCGATCTAAATCCTCTAATTGGTTTGAGTTTTTTATCAGAACTCAATTTAAAGGAAAACTCTAATATTAGTTGTGTAGATATTGATGCTCTGAAAATAACCCTAAGCTCTACTGATATTTTGAGTGATTCAAATTGTAGTTCTTAATAACATTGATCTGCTCTAATAAGTACATATATCTTTATGCCATTAGTATTATTTTAGATGGATTGCTTGTGGCTTGACAGTGTTTATTTGGTAAAAACGATAGTTGTATTTACCAAATATTAAATGAACATAGCTTGTTAAGAAATTTAAAATATATTGTGCAAAATAAGATTACTGAATAACGTCAAAATCGCAGTATAATAGTGGGAAAAGTATGAAAGATATTTTATCAAAGGTAGTCAAAGCCCAGTATGACAGAGCAACAAAACCATCTCGAACTAACCGTTACAGAAGTTTCTCTATCTGAGAACAGTACTCTTGAGCCAATAAAACCAGAATCAAAAAATACATACTCAAGTAAACAGGGAACAACGGTCAGCCACGAAATAGATAAAGACTCGCCAAAAATTGTGCTTTCTACGCTCAACGCAAGGTTCTTTCATACCAGTTTTGGTTTACGTTATCTTTACGCTAATCTAAAAGAGTTACAAAAACACTGTGAAATTCAAGAGTTTATTATTCAAACTCGAGCTCTTGATATTGTCGAACAAATACTCGCGGTTAAACCCGATATTGTTGGTTTTGGCGTATATATCTGGAACATAGTTGAAACTACCCGTGTTGTTAGCTTATTAAAAGTGATCGCACCAGAAGTTAAAGTTGTATTAGGCGGTCCTGAGGTTAGTTATGAGACTGAGCAGCAAGCGATTGTTAATTGTGCCGATTATGTTTTAACGGGCGCGGCAGATATTAGTTTTTATCAACTGTGTAAAGATATTATCAATAACACACCACTGGATAAAAAAATCCTAAACTCTAAGCCTATTCCTTTAGAAGAGATAGCGTTACCTTATGAGTATTATACTGATGAAGATTTAAAGCACCGTCTGCTTTATGTAGAAGCATCGCGTGGTTGCCCATTTAAGTGTGAATTTTGTTTATCGTCTTTAGACAAATCATCTCTGCCGTTTGAGTTAGACTTATTCCTTGAGCAAATGGAAATTCTCTATCAACGGGGAGCAAGAAACTTTAAGTTCATCGATAGAACATTCAATTTAAACATTAATACCACTATGCAAATTATGCAGTTTTTCTTAGACAGGATGACTGACGATCTTTATTTACATTTTGAAGTAGTGCCCGATCATTTACCTAGAAAACTTAAAGCCCTGTTAGCACAGTTCCCACAAAACAGTTTACAATTTGAAATCGGTATACAAACCTTTAATACGCAGGTCCAAGCTAACATCAGTCGTAAGCAAAATAATGCTAAGTCAAAGGATAATTTGATCTGGTTAAGAGATAATACTAGCGCACATATTCATGCTGATTTGATTTTTGGATTACCAGGTGAAACCTTCGAAACGTTCAAAGATAGCTTCAATCAACTCTATCATTGCAGGCCTCATGAGATTCAAATGGGTATTTTGAAACGTTTAAAAGGTAGTCCGATAATAAGGCATACAGAAGCTTTCGACTTGCGTTTCAATCCTCTACCGCCATTTGATATTTTAAGTACTGACAGAGTGAGTTTTACTGTCATGCAACGTATTAACCGCTTTGCACGATATTGGGACATGATTGGTAATTCAGGTCGTTTTAAATACTCATTACCCTATATGCTTTCTGATGAGCCATTTGATGATTTTATGGCGATCACTGAGTGGATTTTCAACAAAACAGGTCAAATACATAAAATTAGCCTGAAAAAATTATTTGAACTGATCTCACAAGCTGTGGAAGCTTTATTCCCTGAAAATCATCAAATTGTTATTGAGAAGATAGAACTAGACTACGAGGCATCAAAGTTACAAAGCCTGTTTAGTGGACTCAGCCTTTATGCGGCTGAGCAGACAAAATCAATAAGTAAAAATAAGTCATTACAGCGGCAACAACGACATATGAGCTAATGGACGCGAATAAATGCTTTATACCAAACGGATTAATTAATTGACCAACTTAGAGTTGTATTAGCGATCTTAGAACAAACAAAATGGGTTAAACATAGTTATTCTTTATTTTATTCATTTGGTGCGTTTATCAGTTTGCTAATTAACTCCCGCTAAGTGATCAATTAATTAGTCCGATTGGAATTACCGTTAGAGATGCGTTAGTCAGATACAAAAAAGCCACCTGGACAGTTATGTTAACTGTCTCTAAGTGGCTAATTTATATTCTTTAATTTGGTCGGAGTAGCAAGATTCGAACTTGCGACCTCACGTCCCCCAGACGCACGCGCTACCAAGCTGCGCTATACCCCGAATTGCAAGCTGGGGATTTATTGCTTGCGGGGTGTATAATAATGATTTATTTGTTCAATGCAACGAAAAACAGATTAATTGTTTCTTTTTGCTGATTTCTTAATCATATATCAAAACTAGGCGTTTATTATTGCTGAACTTGGCTGTATTGCTTAATAAAATTCACCCCATCTATCATTAATGGAAAGTCAGAGCTTTCAACAATAGGCGCTGCTAATTGTCGAGAATAACTCTGAAAATTTCCATTTTGATCAATGAATACCGACTTATCTTTATTAAAAACCATAATGCCGTTTTTCATGGTATTGGCAATAACTCTTTCTTTATTAAGGGTGAGTAAATTGGTGCCATTTCTGAAAGAATAATTTGCTGGTGTTAAAGGGCAACCTAACCAGTTTTTCATTAAGGTGGGTTGTAAGTCCATATGGCTGGTTAGACTTTCAATATCAGCATTTTCATTGTCAGGAACAATCAATAAGGCTGGCTTTATCGTTAAGCTGGTATCAAAATTATTATTACCAATTGAGCTAACCCAAACAATATCTTGGCTAGATTTTTGTTTTTGTGCAAGCAGTAGGGCGTCCATAAATAACTCAAATTGATATTGATTATTTTTAGGAAAATAAATTAAATGAACACCTTGTTTAATACTATTGAGTTTATCGGCAAATACAAGGCTAGATATATCGGTTAGTTCAGTTTTAGATTGGAATAATTTTTCAAACCAAAACATTTTGCTAAGTGAGTTCTCTTGCTTACCTATAATAGTTAAGCTACTTGCTAATTGTTGTTGCTCAAGCGCCTGAAAAAGCAAAGGTTTGACGTTTTGCTCTAGCACTTCGTCTTGATAAATAGTGGGCAGGCTATAAAGTAAATTGAACCATGAGTCGGTTTGTAGGGCGCTATCGATATGATGATTTAGTTTTAAGCTTGTACCATACGAGCGGTTAGCAAATTGTTTTTGATGTTTCTGAGTTAATAAATCATTGGTTAGTACGATAAACACTGAACGTTGGTTTACAACATCACTATTACACTGGTTTTCATCTAACGTAGGATACTGAGGAACTTTACCGGTAAATGATAACGGGCTAGTACGACGCTCATTATAATCTTCTAAATTAAACATTTCGTATTTAGTTAATAAGGTTTTAGCGGTTAACGGATAAGATAAAGGTAGTACGGTGTCTTGACGAAGTATATCGTAATCTAAATTGGCATCAGCCCATATATGGGTTATGTGGCTGAAGAAAAAGGCTAACACTAAACCCAAAATGATTGAACGGGCAAATACTGTTTTTTGCAATTGCTTTAAATGCTTCCATGCATAATTACTAATAGTTAATTCAAACGTTAATATAACCATAAACAAAACTAAGGAAACAAAACCAAAGAGTTGTCCATCGTCTTTTATTTCACTGACAATTAAATCTATAATTTGAGAGCTAGAGGATGCATTTAAATGATAACCTAAACGGCTATAAATAAAGGCGTCGAGTACTAATAATAACAAACCTAAGGTAAAAATTATTGAGGCGGTTGTTCGAACAAATCGGGTATTAGGAAATAATAAGGTGATCGGGAATACAAAAAGTACAAAGCCCATAAAAGTTAAGAAAGCCATGTGACTTCCCCAGGTTGTTATCAAATAAAAATAACCTATGAGTGAGTCGGGGCTCGACTCGTTAAAAAAATACAATGAAGATAATAATATTGCAGCAACAATATTAAAAAAAGTGAACCAATGGCTCCAACTTATTAAAGGTAATAATTTTTTACTGTATTTTTTAGAATCGAAAGCAACCATTAAATAATCTTAAATTTGGTATTAAAAATATTAAAGCGATATCAAACGACATCGCTTTACTTAAAAGAACAAACAGGTTCTATTTTTGAATTGACTGTTGTAAGGCTGCAGTAAAGTTATCTACTATACCTTGGCGCTGCTTTTCAGATACTTTACTGATAACTTCAGTAACGGTGTTTCCTAAACACATTAAAGCCAGATCTGTAGTGGCTTCTTCTTTTACTAACACATCAAAGAGTTCTTGAATAATTTTTTCTACACGTTCATTCGAATATTTTGAAACAATAGGCATAAGGAGTTCTTATATAATCAATAAGTTAATATCGCAGTATAATAACACAAGGACATTGGTGCTTCATCTGCAAATATTAGATTTTCATAATCGCTCTTTCTCTGGACTGACGAGGTAATATTTAGCTACAATAACCCACTTAATTTTTTATAGCTTATGAAAGGTGTTTATCTTTTTATAAGCACACAAGATGACGAATAAACCTTATGAGCTTAATCATTTCCAACATAGCCTTACATTTCTTGTCTAAACAAGAGGAAACCAATGAAGTCATACTTAAACAAGGGCCTGAATCGATAACAATTGGGCCAAAAATACAAAACTTTGTTGATTCACTACATACTATTTATAACGGCAAAGGTAGCAAAGCGTATGGTCAATTCTCAGGAATGCCAAGTGAAGGTGATAATGCACGCTTTGTTGATATTATGGAAAGCTATTTAGGTGACTCACAACCTTTTTATGATTTTAGTTGCCAAGCTGCCAATCTATTAAAAAATGAAGTCAGTAAATATGATCTTGGAGAAATGGGATACCTAGTTGTTTGTCATTATGAATACTTAGGCGGTCGTTACCTACTTATTGCTATTATTCCAATTTCAGAGCATTATTCTGTTGATGGCGAATTAAACATTTCTGCTGACCAGCATCTTGATACTAATCGCTTACAACTTGCCGCACGTATTGATTTATTCGACTATCATCAAAACCCTGAAAGTAATCGCTACATTTCTTTTATTAAAGGTCGAGCTGGTCGCCAGGTGTCAGATTTCTTTTTAGACTTTTTAGGTTGTGAAGAAGGCTTAAATTCAAAAGCTCAAACACAAACGTTAGTTCAAGCAGTTGAAGACTTTGTTAATGTAACTCAGCTAGACACCAATGAAAAACAAGATACTCGTAAAGAATTGCTGAGTTATTGTAAAGAGCAAAAATCAGCATCACAAGATGTATCACTTCAAGAACTCGGCAAGGTTATTTCTAAAGAAGACAGTGGACAAGATTTTTATAAATTTTGTCAAGACCAAGCTTATCCTATTGAAGAGTCATTTCCACATGATCAAACCGTTGTTAATAAAATAACCAAATATGCAGGTTATGGCGGCGGTATAAGTTTGAGTTTTGAGCGTAGCCATTTTGGTGAAGATGTTGTTTACAATGCGTCAAATGAAAGCATTACCATTTATAAAGTACCTCCTAATTTAAAAGACCAATTACTGGCATTAATTCAAAGTGAAGAACAGACTCAACACGTTAATCCTAATGCTAATATTGCTCAAACTAGCTCAGTTCAAGAAAGTGTCTCTGACAATCAACCAATAACATCAGAACACTCGCAACCAACTTCTACAGAAGTTGAGTAAAGCACAATATAACTTATGTACAAGAGAGTTTTGGTACCGCGTTACCATTATTTTTTTGTTAAACTATTAAATATCAATCATATAGCAAATCATACTTTTGTTATGTGCAGGAAAAAACATGACTACTTTAACAATAACTAGACCCGATGATTGGCATGTGCATTTACGTGACGGTGAAGCATTAACCACCACTGTTAACGATATAGCACGATACTTTGGCCGCGCAATTGTAATGCCTAACTTAGTACCACCAGTGACTAATGCAACATTAGCTGGCGAGTACCATCAACGTATAATAGATGCGAAAACCGTCGAAAATAACTTCAAACCTTTAATGGTTTTATATTTAACAGATCAAACAAGCACACAAGATATTATTGATGCAAAAGACAGTGGTTTAGTCTTTGCTGCAAAACTTTATCCTGCGGGCGCAACAACAAACTCTTCGTCAGGAGTGACAGATGTAGCAAACATTTATCATGTATTAGAAGCTATGGAAAATGTTGGAATGCCATTGTTAATTCACGGTGAAGTTACAGCCAATGACATTGATATTTTTGACCGTGAGCAGGTTTTTATTGAAACAATATTAGCCCCATTAGTTGCTAAATTTTCAACGTTAAGAATAATTTTAGAGCATATCACGACCAAAAATGCGGTAGATTTTGTAAAAAGTTCAGGGGCTAATGTTGCAGCAACCATAACAGCACATCATTTATTGTTTAACAGAAATCATATGTTAGTTGGTGGTATTCGTCCTCATTATTTTTGTTTACCCATTTTAAAACGAAACATTCACCAACAAGCGCTAATAGAAGCGGCTACTAGTGGTGATGCCAAGTTCTTCTTAGGCACAGATTCAGCACCACATGCCATTCATGCAAAAGAGTCAGCTTGTGGTTGTGCCGGCTCCTATACGGCTCATGCAGCGATTGAACTATATGCTGAAGTCTTTGATCAAGCAGGCGCACTTGATAAATTAGAAGCTTTTGCCAGTTTAAATGGCCCTAGTTTTTATCAATTACCGATAAACCAAGACACCATTACATTGGTTAGATCGTCATGGGAAGTGCCAAAATCTATAGACTTTGGCAAAGAGCAAGTTGTTCCCATTAGAGCTGGTGAGTCAATTCTCTGGCAAGTAACTCAATAAGGAAAGTAGTTGATATGCAGTTGTTTGTAAATGATTTAACCGTGATTGATTTTTCTTATCTATGTAAGTCCCGCGGCATTGTGGGAGAAAGTTGGATTGTTGATGTTCTACTCGAAGGAGATTTGAATGAAATGTCAATGGTATTGGACTTTGGTGTTGTTAAAAAACAAATCAAAGCGATCATTGATGAAGCAGTTGATCATAAACTTTTACTAGCAACATTGGAGCCTAGTTTAACGCTATCTCAATCTAGCGATAATAAAGGACACGAGTTTGTTGATTTTTACTCAGGTGTCGGTAGTTATCATTTACAATCACCTGAGTGTGCATTTGCTAAAATTGAAACAAAAGTAATTGATGTTCCATCAGTCACTAAGCACTTAACAGCAATCATTAAGCGACAATTACCTGCGAATGTTCAGGGATTAACAATTACGTTACGCCCAGAGGATATTGAGGGTGATTATTACCATTATACTCATGGTTTAAAGTTACATGATGGAAATTGCCAGCGTATTGCCCATGGCCACAGATCGACAATTCAAATTTTTGAAAATGGCAAACGTTCAACTTTACTGGAAGAGCAGTGGTGCCAGAGATGGCAAGATATTTATATTGCTAGTGAATGTGATCGTATTAACCGCTCAGAAGTTCAACTATCGAAACAGGCTATAGAAAATTTAACACCCGATCATCATTTTTTTTCATACCTTGCGCCTCAAGGACGTTTTGATATAGCCGTTCCAGCTAACATCTTAGAAGTTGTTGACTGTGACTCCACCGTTGAGTTACTAGCAGACTGGATTGCAAGGCAGTTAAAAGAACAATCAACTAACAGTTCTTTTAAAGTTATTGCATTTGAAGGTGTGGGTAAAGGAGCAATTGCCAATGTCTAATATTACTTTTATTAAAAAAGCATTGATGTTAGTTTCGCTAACATTTGTGACAGCTGCCAATGGTGATATTTTATTAACAGGTGAAATTAAACAGGGTGGGTTAGTTGTTGGTAAAACTCAATCAGGAAGTACAGTTACGCTTAATAATGAACCATTAACAGTGTCACAAAATGGAGATTATGTGTTTGGCTTTGGTCGTGACGATAACAAGCAGTATAAATTAGTGATAAAACAATCGAATGGCGAAACTCAGCAACGAATTATAGCTCCACAAAAACGAGCCTATAAAGAGCAAAGTATTGAAGGTATTGCTAAAAGCATTATGCAACCGAACCCCGAAGCTGTTGCTCGTTCGAAAAAAGACAGTAGCCAAATCAGAGCAGCTAGAAAAATATCGAGTGATTTAACAAGTTTTTCAAACGGATTTATCGCGCCAATAGAAGGGATTATTACCGGTGTTTATGGTAGTCGACGTATTTATAATGGCGTTAAGAAAAGACCTCATTTCGGATTAGACTATGCGGGCAAAACAGGAGATCCGGTAAAAGCACCTGCATCAGGAAATATTCTTCTGTTTGTTCCTGATATGTTCTATTCAGGTGGCACCATGATTATTGATCATGGCCAAGGGGTAACCTCTACATTTTTGCATTTAAGCAAAGCTTATGTCAAAGTTGGTGATAAGGTAGAGCAAGGGCAATTGGTTGCGGCAGTAGGTAAAAGTGGCAGGGCAACGGGTCCTCATTTAGATTGGCGTATAAATTGGTTTGATACAAAAATAGATCCTGCTTTAGTATTAAAGATAAAGCCTATCCGTTAGGTTTGCTAAATCAATACAAATGGCTAATAAGGTAACAAGATGAAAAAATATTTATTATTAGTCATATTTTTTATTTTTAACAATGTAGCTCATGCCAATAATTCGAAAAATTATGCTGTTGGTTGGGAGTTATGGTATCCATACCAATATCATAACAAAGAACGGCAACTTGTTGGTTTAGATTTTGATATTTTTAATGCAATAATCAAAGAGGCAAATATTGAAGTTACTTTTACTGAGTTACCTTGGAAACGTCATTTACAATATATAAAAACGGGTGAAATGGATATGGCAATGGGTTCGTCCTATACAGCCGAACGTGAAAAAACCGCATATTTTTCTATACCTTACAGAAAAGAAAAAGTTAACCTTTTTGTAAAAAAAGGGACTGTTAATAAAATTATCATTAAATCTTTAGCTGATCTTTCAAATACAAATTACTTAATTGGTGTTGAGGGAGGGTATTATTATGGTGAACAATATCAGCAATTGATTACATCTAAAGAGTTTCAAACACATATTAATGATGTTATAGATCTTGAAGAAAATGTTGAATTATTATTTAAAGGTCATATTGATGGCTTTTTAGTAGACCCTGTAACAATGAAAGCTTTCTCTGAAAAATATTCATTAGAAGGTGAGTTTGAAATCCATCCTTTAGAAATATATCAAGACAACATACATATCATGCTTAGTCGACAATCTTGTAAAGTTGAAATGCTTGCTAAGATCAATAAAGCGATAACAAAATTAAAACAAAGCGGGGAAATGGATACAATTATCAATCGATGGACTGCCACCCAGCAGTAAATATTGAACCGTATGAGTAATTTTATATAAGAAATTGATGAGGAAAGTCACTTCACTGAAGAATTCAACGGGCTTAGGGCTTATTCTCTAATTAGGTTTTGTGTAGCCAAAAATTCAGAAGATATTAGTTGAATTTAAACTGCCGGAGCAAGTTGATTTAACAGGACAGCACTAAAAACCACACCTTACCTAAAGAAAAACCCAGTAAAATTCAACATGTTACTGGGTTTTTATTGAAAGTATAACGCCTTTTAATTTGTACTATTAGAGTTATCAGTTTCTTGGTCTATGCTATCTTCAAGGTAACCAATACTAATATCCCCTGAATCAACTTCAGATTGAATTGTATCTCCATTAGCGATAGATTCTTGAGCTGTTTCGGTAACAACTGCTTCAGTTTCGACAACTTCTTCAGTTACGACAGCTTCTTCAGTTACGGCAACTTCTTCAGTTACGGCAACTTCTTCAGTTACGACAACTGCTTCAGTTTCGACAACTTCTTCAGTTTCGACAACTTCTTCAGTTACGACAGCTTCTTCAGTTACGGCAACTTCTTCAGTTACGACAACTTCTTCTGTTTCAACAACTTCTTCTGTTTCAACAACTTCTTCAGTTACGACAGCTTCTTCAGTTACGGCAACTTCTTCAGTTACGACAACTTCTTCAGTTACGGCAACTTCTTCAGTTACGACAACTGCTTCAGTTTCTACGACAGCTTCAGTTTCTACAACTTCTTGAGTTACAGCAACTTCTTCAGTTTCAACAACTTCTTCTGTTACGACAACTTCTTCTGTTACGACAACTTCTTCAGTTTCAACAACTTCTTCTGTTACTACAGCTTCTTCAGTTTCGACAACTTCTTCAGTTTCGATAACTTCTTCAGTTTCGATAACTTCTTCAGTTTCGATAACTTCTTCAGTTTCGATAACTTCT
>ENA-ORXI01000074-ORXI01000074.1-sediment-metagenome-genome-assembly--contig:-NODE-74-length-66463-cov-9.493824_pt1 | contig 66463 bp, 63 predicted proteins | sample MGYA00237861_ERZ511468 | MGnify/ENA primary metagenome ERZ511468 (study PRJEB26299, sample SAMN06266213) | sediment metagenome | isolation source: Hudson Canyon methane seep mesocosm | place: USA:Hudson...
CTGTAGATTTCGCCGATTACGTTTTTAGCAACTGCGTCAGGCTTAACAATAGAAAAAGTGCGTTCGATCGCCATGATTATTCTCCAATATATGAATGTAAGGGTATAAAAAACCTGCGGAGTATACGCAGGTTTTGCTGAAATTAGAATGGAATTTATAACTATTACTGCAGCCAAGGACAAGCCAGTTCACATAGTCAGCTTGATTGCTTAACTTTTAACCAGTCAAGCGATCACATAAGGCCTTAACCAACGACTAGCGCAGTGCCGCGAGCACTCGCTCAACTTCCGCCAGAGCAAAATCAATGTCAGCTTCTGTTGTATAGCGCCCCACACTAAATCGAATTCCAGCATGAGCCAGTTCATCCGCTACCCCCAAGGCCTTGAGCACATAAGACGGTGCAACACTGGCTGAATTACAAGCCGATCCAGAAGAAACCGCCAACTGAGCCAAGGAAGCTAATAGAATTTCACCATCAACCCCAGAAAAACTAACATTCAGATGATTGGGACTGCATTGAGTCCCATGAGAATTACGTTCAATACCGCCAATTACCTCAAGGCCTGCCCACAACTTATCTCGCAATATTAAACTATGCGCAATCTCAGCCTCCAAGTTAGCCATCACTAACTCAGCGGCCTTGGCAAACCCAACTATTTGATGAGTTGCTAAAGTACCGGAACGCATGCCGCGCTCATGCCCACCACCATGAATCTGCTGATAGACTTTAACTTCAGGGGATTTACGCACATACAATGCACCAATACCCTTTGGTCCATACATTTTGTGCGCGCAAATTGACATCAGATCGACACCCAAGTCAGCAACATCAATCTCTAACTTACCTGTGCCTTGGGCAGCATCACAATGCAATAGCGCATCATGATTCGACAATACTTTAGATACCGCTTTAATATCCGTAACATTGCCAATTTCATTATTCACTAACATCAGGCTCACTAAGCGAGTATTCGGGCGCAACGCCTGCTTAACTTGCTCAGGGGAAATTAACCCCTCTTCGCCTGGCTCTAAATAAGTGATTTCAAACCCTTTACCTGCCATATAATCGCAAGTATCTAAAATCGCCTTATGCTCAATACTGGAAGTAATAACATGACCAGACTCAAAACCTTCTAGCACACCTTTAATCGCGAGGTTGTTTGATTCTGTTGCGCCACTGGTCCAGACAATCTCACGATTACTGGCACCGATTAATTTGGCTACAGCAATGCGAGCACTTTCAACAGCTTCTTCAGCTTGCCAGCCAAAACGGTGAGAGCGCGAAGCGGGATTGGCAAAATTGCCTTCCAGGGTAAGGTGCTGCGCCATGACTTGGGCAACTTCCGCAGCAACAGGAGTCGTTGCTGCGTAATCTAGATATACAAGGTTCATGCTTTACCTGAGCAGCCTCATAAATGAGGCGCTTAACCATTAAATACTGAATTCAGGTAGGCAGTTTAACATATCCAGGCAGGGATTTATAAACCGTCAACGACATCAATACGGTTTTTTTGATAGCCATCTTGGCGCTTAGCAATATCTCGAATCTCTTGACGATCAACCAAGCTTTGCAAGCTAATACCCTCTAAGAAAGAGTGTATTTGGTCACTTAAATCACACCATAAATGGTGGGTAAGGCAAGCCTCACCTTGCTGACAATCCCCCTTACCTTCACACCGGGTGACATCCATTGATTCACTCACCGCATCAACAATTTGGGCAATATTAATATCCAAGCCACTGCGACTCAGACGATAACCGCCCCCAGGCCCACGAACACTATTAACCAGCTCGTTTCGACGCAATTTGGCAAATAATTGCTCTAAATACGATAAAGAGATTTCTTGGCGGCCAGAAATGTCATTTAAACTGACAGGGCCCTGCTTGGCATGTATTGCTAGATCTAGCATTGCCGTAACGGCGTAGCGTCCTTTAGTGGTTAAGCGCACAGCTATGCCTCCAAAAATAGTCATAAAATTTACTCAGACCCACATTATGCGTAAACCTGAGTAAAATAGTCAACTACTTAACGGCCTTATCTTCCTTCTCTTCTTTCTCATCCTTACCCGCTAACGACTCAACATGAGACGCCTTCAGCTCCGGCAACGCTTCATCGCAAGAAGTATCCCCTAACTTGTGCAATGACTTGCAAATATTATTGATTTTGCCATCAACGGCCAACATATGATCCATCAGATTATTAACCGAACGAGCAATTGGGTCCGGCATCTCATCCGCCATACCATAAGCGTCAAAGCCAATTTTATCGGCAATATCTTTTCGACGCTGATCCTGCTCAGGATCCGCTCGCTTAACAATACGACCAGGAATACCGACGACTGTTACTCCCGCTGGGACTTCTTTAGTCACCACCGCATTAGAACCAATACGAGCACCTTCATTAACTATGATTGGCCCCAATACCTTAGCACCCGCTCCAACCACGACACCATCTCGCAATGTTGGGTGACGCTTACCCTTATTCCAACTAGTGCCCCCTAAGGTCACACCATGATAAAGCGTACAATCATTACCAATTTCAGCCGTCTCACCCACCACAACGCCCATGCCATGATCAATGAAGAAGCGATCACCAATAGTAGCACCCGGGTGAATTTCAATCCCAGTCATCCAACGGCTAAAAGTTGAAAGTATGCGCGCAAGCCACTTCAACCCTTTAAGCCATAACCAGTTCGCTAGACGATAGTGTAAAATGGCATGCACCCCAGGGTACGTCGTCAATACTTCAAAAGTATTGCGCGCCGCGGGATCACGTTCAAATACACAGGCTACGTCTTGTCGAATACGTCGTAACATTATTACTCTTCTCTCTTATCGCTACTTTTTTGCAGCTATTATTTATCGTCACTATTTTCGATGCTATTCGCGACTTTCGCCTTACGCTGTACCGCGGCCAAAATGCCTCGCATCATGCTAACTTCCATTTTATCCAATGCCGTTCGCTGAAACATTCGACGTAAACGTGTCATTAACTGTTTAGGAGTATTGGGATCAAGGAAGCCAATATCAACCAAGGATTCCTTTAAATGATCAAAAAATCGTTCCATATCTCCATGAGGAGCCATCTCATAATCCCACTCAACCCCCCACTGGCCTATCTTCTTTGCCGAAGCGTCTACTTCAGCACTCTCTTCTAACGCCGCCATACGCATTTCGTAACACAATACTTGCACTGCCGCAGCAATATTCAACGAACTAAAGTCTGGATTGGTTGGAATATGAACGTGAGCATTGCATTTATGCAGCTCTTCGTTGGTTAGCCCTCTCGATTCACGACCAAAAACCAAAGCGACGCTGTTATTATTTGCAACCGCTTGCTTAGCTTTAGCACCACACTCACGGGGCGAACATAAAGGCCATGGAATATGACGGCCACGAGCACTGGTACCAATCACCAATCCACAACCGGCAACGGCTTCATCCAAACTCGATACGATAACGCAACTATCTAAAATTTCCGACGCACCAGAAGCACGGACAATGGCATCACCATCAATAACGGCAATAGGGTCGACTAATACCAACTGGGTGACCCCCATATTCTTCATAGCACGGGCTGCGGCACCAATATTGCCGGAATGGGTGGTATTTACTAAAACGATTCGTATCTGATCTAACATGAGGCATCTTCTAAAAAAAGGGGAGCGCATTCTCTATAAGGTAAGCATTCTAACAGTGGAAATCGCTGGATGATACGAAAAAGCCATCAAGGAATTCTTTTCGCTGGATTTTTTTGTTATACTCGCGCGTTCACCGTTCTTTAAGAGATTAGTAGCCCTATGCAACCGCTTGTAAACCTTGCGCTGCGTGCTGCACGTAATGCAGGACAAGACTTGGTCCGTAGCTTGGACCGTTTCGATCCCTACCAGAGTAGCGATCAAGAAAAATCAAAATTTGTAGCTGACTGTGCCATCGGCCTTGAAAAGAGCATTATTTTCGAATTGAAGAATGCTTGCCCAGAAGACAGTTACCAAGGCCGTGAAACAGGATTTCACAGCCCAAGCGAAGGCGCACCTAAGAATCAATGGCAAGTATGTGTTATTGACGATCTAGTGAACTTCCGCGTAGGCCTACCTGATTTCGCCATCATCGTAAGCTGCCTCGTTAATGGCAAGACTGAACATACCGTCGTTGTTAACCCAATGAACGGTGATGAATTCAGTGCTAGCCGTGGCCGTGGCGCGCAATTGAATAACCGTCGCTTACGCTGCGGTCAATTACGTGAAATCAACCAAGCACTGATCGGCTTCAAAACGCCAAATCATAGTGAAGGTGAGCGCGTATTTGAAATTCGCAATAAAATCACTAGTTTAATGAGCCAAGCCAATGACGTTCGTGCCCTAGGCAGCAGCGTATTAATGATGGCTTATACTGCAGCCGATCGCCTACACGGCGCGATGCTTTGCGATATGGATGAGTTCTCATTAAATGCCGGTAGCTTAATCGCTCACGAAGCAGGCTGCTTAACCGCCAACCTGACTGGCGAGCCACTGATTAAAGCGCCAGCCGATATTTTGGTTGCCAACCCTAGATTATTAAAAGAGCTAATCCAAAAGGTTTAAGCCAAGGCTTATTGATAAGAAACTTTTTGTAACAAAGCTTTTAAGCAAGCCCTTCTAGGCTGGCTATACTTGAAGTATAACCAGTTTAGAGGGGCTTTTTTATGTCGCCATGGAATCAAATCAGGCAACTACTCATTGAATTTTTCAATCGCCTAGGCCAATTACAAGCGCCTGATGGTGATGTAACGCTTACCTGCCCACTGCGACGCCTGCCCAAAACAGCGACCATTCAAACGACTCAATGTCCGAAAAAGCCAAAACACTAAAAAAAGCCCAAACCAAAAGATTAACAGCAGCTCACCACGGAGATCACGAAGGCGCTGCGCTACACGGAGAAGAGCAAAAGCAAAATAAGCAGTTATACAGGATTACGTACAAGGTCGGCTGCCTCTTTATCTACAACCTCCTTTATTCTATCTATTTTTTATTCTTCACCTCTTCTTTTCTTGCTCCTGGCTTTTCTCACTCTTGGCTTTTCTCGCCTTTATCTTTTCCTCCGTGTAGCGCAGCGCCTCTGTGCAGCGTAGCGGCTCCGTGGTGAACCACTTGTATCTTTATCCTTGCACTTTCTAGCTAGCAGGCACAAAAAAGGGCGGATAATCCGCCCTTTTCTTTTTCTATCGCTTCACATCACCTAACCAACAGCGATATTAGCCACGCACAACAGAAACATCTTCTGCCTGCGGGCCTTTCTGACCGCGAACTACCATAAACTTAACACGCTGACCTTCAGTCAATGAACGGTGACCTTGACCGCGAATAGAACGGAAGTGAACAAATACATCTTCACCGTCATCCCAAGTAATAAAACCAAAACCTTTTTTCACATTAAACCACTTAACCATACCGCGCTCACGACCATCATCGGTATCACTTTCTACAACCGTACCGCTAGAACGGTTGCGACGACGACGAGACGGAACAGCTAAAGCCGATGCAAAAGCGATCGCGAAAAATATTAACGCTACGATTGTATAAATAGCACCAACGTTAGGTAGAGTAGCAAGACTCTCAGCTAACGTACTTCCTGATGTTAAAACGATACCTGCCAATACTTTATTTAAAGCCAACTTTAAAATAAATGGAGCAATTAATGCGAGCACCAAGCTCACTAAAACTTTTCTAATCATAATTCCTTTCATACTTTTCTCTCTTCGATGCAAATGCTTGTCTGTTTTTCTTTTGCTTAAGACCAAATAAAAGCCATTAAGCCTAGCTATGAAAGCCTAATTCATTACAAAAATCAACATGATAGAAAGCCAAACCGCATAGGCTTCAATTAATAGCCAGAATTGATCAAATAACATACAATACTAAGCGCAAAACCCAGTAATACTTTGACGTTAAACGGATAGCCTGCAACAATCCGAAAAAATTCCATTGAGATCCTTATGCCAACTCCGCAGATTGAAAAACAGCAACAACAAATAGAACAACTTGAAACCAAGGTTGCTTATTTAGAACATCATATTGAACAATTAAACGACGCCCTTGTAACATTGCAATTAGATAATAAAACAGCCAAAGATGCGCTTAAATATCTTTACCAGCAAGTACAAAGTATTGGCGGCAGCCAAGGAGCACAAACATCAGGCAGCTTTATTGAACCGCCACCACCTCACTATTAATTGCCTGCTAAATAACTAAGCAATACCCCAACCTGTTCACGAATTCAGTAAAGAAGAGTAACTGACGGCGAGTTAAGGCGCGAAAGCCATTTAACCCAGTGCTTTGAGCAGGTAAACTTACCTTGCATTTACATTGGAATCGTTAAAATGAATTTAATCAGCCTGATTAAAAATGGTCTATTTCGCCTAAACCAGCGTTTGATCCACACTCTAGTTAAAACAAAAATTATCGGCCCGTCAGCTCAAGATCTTGGCTTAGATAACAGCAAACCCATCGTTTACGCCTTGCAGTATCAATCTTACGGCCAAGAGCTTGTCATCGACAAAGTCATTACCGAAGCTGGCTTAGCCAGCACTTTAGAAACTGAGATTGGCGAAAAAAAGAAGTCCATCAATCCTTTTTTCTCCAGTTACAAACGTGCTGGGGCACCTTTTCGCAAACGCGGCACCCCTCTTGTTTCAAAGCGACTCACCAAATGGATTGATTTAATTCGTGACGAAGCCGACCAAGACATTCAAATTGTTCCCGTCGCCGTTTATTGGGGTCGCAGCCCAGACAAAGAAAATTCATTCCTTAAAATTTGGCTGCAAAGCAGTGGTACTTTAGGCGGACGTCTTTCAACCTTATTTGCCATTTTATTAAACGGCCGTGAAACCGCAATCCGTTTCAGTAACCCCATTTCTTTACGCCAATTAATTGATGAAGGTAAAGATAACGAGATTACGGCACGAAAATTATCTCGAGTTTTACGCGTTCACTTCCGCCAAGTTAATGCCACCGTTCTGGGTCCAGACCTTTCTCACCGCAGCACTCTGGTCCATCAGATTCCTCGCAAGCCACTGGTTATTGAAGCCATTGAAGAGGAAATGAAGCTTAAAAATATTAGTCGCAAGAAAGCCAATGCCCTCGCGCTAAAGTATGCCGATGAAATTGCGGCCAACATGACCCACGGCGCTATTCGCTTCTTGGATGTTGTCTTGACCTGGGTTTGGAACAAAATCTATAACGGCGTTAATGTTTACAATATTGAACGCTTACAAAACGCCAATAAAGATAATGAGATCATTTACGTACCCTGTCACCGCAGCCACATAGATTATTTATTATTATCCTACGTGCTTTACCATAACGGTCTACAAGTGCCGCACATTGCAGCAGGCATCAACTTAAACATGCCGGTCGTTGGACCTATTTTACGCCGTGGAGGTGCCTTCTTCATGCGCCGCACCTTTAAAGGCAATAAATTATACGCTGCCGTATTTGATGAATATCTACATTCAGTATTCAGCAATGGCTATTCAACCGAATACTTTGTTGAAGGTGGCCGTAGCCGTACGGGTCGCACCTTAAACCCGAAAGCAGGCATGCTGGCGATGACTCTTCGCAGCTATCTTCGTGACTCTCGTAAACCCATTATCTTTATGCCGGTTTATGTGGGTTATGAAAAAGTATTTGAATCCAGCAGCTATCAAGGCGAACTGAAAGGCAAAAAGAAAAAGAAAGAGGGTCTAGGAAGCTTATTTACTTCATTACGCAGTATGAAACGTTCCTTTGGTAAAGTACGAGTCACCTTTGGCGACCCGATTAACTTTGATAATTTATTAGATAATGAACAGCCTAATTGGCGTGATCAGCGTAGCGATAATAATTTTAAGCCTGAATGGACGAATAAGGTTGTTAATAAACTAGCCCTTGAAGTAGCTACTCAAATTAATAATGCCGCTTCAGTCAACCCGATTAATTTAGTCGCCACGGGTTTATTAGCCACACCTCATCTAGCGATGGATGCCCAGCTGCTTGCTAATCAGCTTGATGACTATAAGCGCCTACTACAATCTCTACCTTATACCGACCTTGTAGAAATTCCAGAAGGTGATGGTAAAGATTGGATCGCTTATGCGGAAAAAATGGGCATGGTATCCGTTGCTTCGCATACTTTAGGGGATATTATTCAAGCAGACGATTATCAAGCCGTTTCCTTGAGCTATTACCGCAATAACGTCTTTCATATTTTTGCTATGCCTTCTCTACTGGCCAGTTTATTTGTTAATAATCGCGATCATGATTTGGAAGAAATCCAAACACTGTGTAAATTTTTATATCCATTTTTCAAAGCGGAACTCTTTTTACGCTGGGACTTAGAAGAGCTGCCTGAAGTAATCGATACCTGGCTTGAAGCCTTGGTAGGATTAGGCTTATTAGAGCGCCAAGGGAATCGATTCAGCCGCCCAGCAGCCAATTCTAATGAGTATGTTAAGCTGGCCGGGTTTGCTTCCGTTGCAATGCAAACACAAGAGCGTTATTTCCTAACCCTTTCTTTGTTAAACAAAGTCGGCAGTGGTCATATCAACGCCAAGGAACTGGAAGAACAATCTTCTGTTCTGGCCTCGCGTATTTCCGTACTACACGGAATTAGCACTCCAGAGTTTTTTGATAAGAATTTGTTCCGCACCCTAATCGAGCAACTGCTAAGCCAAGGGTTATTGGTCAATGATGAAGAGGGGCAGCTAACCTTTGATGATAGCCTTACCGCGATGACGCAAGAGCTAGAACGAGTATTGGATGCAAGCTTACGCCAAAGTATTTTACAGATTACTTGGCAGCAATAACGATCAATGGGTAAAACAAAGCCTTAAGTCGGTTAAAACGTTTCTTAAGGCTTTATTACCTTAGCCTTACTGTAGACATCAAAGCGATTCGCTTTACCCGCCAACACATAACTCGGCGCCTTTCCTGCTAGAGGAGGCGCTTTTGCCGGGCGCTTAACCACAATACGGCAACGAGCAATACTATTCGCTTGCTCCCATAACTGATCTTCATCGAGATCCGCCCCGACCAAAGAACGAAATAGCTTCATTTCTTTCTTTGCCTCAGCAGAAGCTGTTGAATGTGGAAACATAGGGTCAAGATAAACAATATCTGGCTGCGGCTGACCCATTGAATCCCAACGTGATAAAAGATCAATTGAATTCCCTTGCATCAATCGCATCCTAGCCATGATATCGGCAATTTCAGCCTCTCCCTGGGCACACTGCAAACCGCTTTTTAATAACAGATAAACCACGGGATGACGCTCAATCAGGGTGACATCGCAACCCAGTGTCGCCAATACAAACGCATCGCGCCCAAGGCCTGCTGTCGCATCCAGAATACTTGGTTTATAGGCGCTACTAATCCCAACCGCTTTAGCAATACTTTGTCCTTTGCCACCGCCGTATTTACGTCGATGAGCACTCGCTCCACTGACAAAATCAACAAATACCGGGCCAGGGGCTTTTTTTCCACCTTGCTGAACACTGATACGCTGGCCATCAGCGATAAGATAAAGCCCATCATGCGATAGCTGAGCTGAGTCAACCATCGGAACTTGCCATTCTTGCGCCCAAGTCACGAGATCAACTAGCTCGCTCGCCGACTGCAGGATAACCCCATCAAGAATTTTCATTACACGAACCAGATCAACAAAATAGCCCCAAGCGCTAAGCGATAAATCACAAAAGGTGTCATACCAATACGATTAATTAGCGCTAAAAAGAAATAGATACAAATATACGCACTTACTGCTGATATCAGTGCTGCCAAACCTATCGTTGCCCAATCTACCTGAGCAACCTGCTCAACTAAATCTTTCGTTTTTAATAAACCAGCGGCAAGAATTAATGGAATTGAGATTAAAAAAGAAAATCTAGCCGCAGCGTCTCGCTGAAAGCCTAAAAATAATGCTGCTGTGATGGTGATACCTGAGCGAGACGTACCCGGTATTAATGCCAGCGCTTGGAAGAAACCAATAATAATTGCCGCCATGAACGTCATGCGCAATAAATCTTTATGCTCGGCCGCTAACTTATCAGCCGCCAATAATAAAATACCAAATACCAAGGTTGAATAAGCGATCACTTCAGAACTTCTAAAATGCGTTTCTATCCAACCACCAAATAACAAGCCGATCAGACCCGCTGGGATCGTTGCAATAACAATGGACCATGCCAAACGGGCGTTATCATTCATATTTGGCGTAAAGCCCGTAGAGACCCAACCATGAGTAATACTAATAAGGTCACGACGAAAGTAAAAGATCACGGCAGCCAAAGTGCCTATATGCGTTGCGACATCAAACGCTAAACCTTGATCAGGCCAACCTAATACTTGCGAAGGTAATATCAGATGCGCAGAGCTAGAGATGGGTAGAAACTCAGTAAATCCCTGCAAAAGGGACAATACAATTATTTGGATCAAATCCATTATTTAATACTTCCTAGAGGTCACGCTTTAAAATTAAGATTTTTTCAATAAAGAAGGTTGTTCTGCCAGCTTTTTCCAAGCGACCGTATCCCGTAAATAAACCGGTTGCTGGAATTCAGCCGTGGTGAATTTACCTTGCTGCCAAGCTGTTAGTGCTAATGACATCATACTTTCCGCTAAAGGAAAGACATCTTCGTCCATGGATTTCAATAAAGTTGTTATTTGCGGCATTTCTGTCCTGAACTGCAAACCATCTCCAGCCCCTAGCCACGAATTAGTATCCGCTAAAATCGATAAATCAACTAAGTCAGGCTTAGTTAAACTGTCTTCAATGATCGTCGATAGTATGGCGTTAGAGCCCTCATCACTTCCATCCTTTTGATAAGCGCCATAAAAAACCTCTCCCATGTGAGCATTCATTAACGCAACAACTCGATTTACCGAATGCTTCTCCATGGCCTGCCATGCAAGCGCTTGTAAAGACGATATACCATAAAGCTTTGCACCCGTTGCTAACGAAAGTCCTTGGGCGACAGAAATTGCTATTCGCAAACCGGTAAATGATCCAGGGCCTTTACCAAAAGCAATGCCATCAAGCTCAATCGGCTTAATACCCGCTTGCTGACACAAGCCTTCAATCATCGGCAACATTAATTGCGCATGCTTGCGTGGCTGTAATTCAGCCGCACTGAAGCACTGACCATTAATACTTAAAGCAGCAGAACACCAAGATGATGAAGCATCAAAGACTAGAATATTACTCATGGAAATCACTGATATGGTTAAAATCAGCATTAGTATATCAAATCCAGCCCTAGAGATAAAAATTCTAAAGACAAATACCCCAGAAACAAAAAAGCCCCAGAATCTCTTCTGAGGCTTTTCTCTAACCTAAAGACTTAATAGGTTAAAAACATAATCACTTATGCTTTTTTAGCTGGACGGCCACGACCAGATTTCTTAGCCGCTGGCTTTTTTGCAACGGCTTTCTTAGCCGCTGGCTTTTTTACGGCTACTTTCTTAGCTACTGGCTTTTTTGCAACCGCTTTTTTAGCTGCTGGCTTCTTTGCCTTTTTAGCTGGAGCAGATAGCGCTTTAGCTTTAGTCGCTAGCTTTTTAGCAGCAGCTTTAGCTTTCTTAGCTTCTTTAGCCGTTAAAGTCTTAACCTTGGCAGCAATTTGGCGCTCACGAGACTTAGTCCACGTTTTTTCGAAGTCCGCTAATGCTTTCTTCAAATCCGCTTCTGTCTTAGCCTGCTGTGCTACTTCAAACTCAGCAACAACCGCTTTTGCTTTCGCTTCAACTTCAGCTGTCTTCGCTTGAATCTCAGCAACCTTCAAAGCAACCTTTGCATCACGCAGCTTTGCTTTAATCGGTGAAAGCTTAGCCTTTTCTGCTCGTACTTTATTACCCGCAGTAGCAGCAGCACGTTTATTAGCAGCCGTCGCTTTTGGCTTGCCTGCTTTGGTTTTTGCTTCCGCTTGCTTTTTCGCTGCAGCAGATACTTTTGTTAACTGAGCTTCAACAGCATTTGTTGCTTTTTCAACAGCTGCTTGTGCTTTTGCAACTGCAGGTGCAATTGCGACAACTGTTTTAACAACTTTCTTAGCAACGGTCTTTTTAGCGCCGCGCTTTGCAGGTGCTTTTTTAGTTGCTACTTTTTTTGCAGAAGCTGCAGGGTTCTTTTTAGGTCTGCCCATTATTATTTCCTCAATTAGCTAATATGTTATTCATATTAAAATTAGCACAAATATTATTGTGCGGAAGCTGACGTTGCCAATAATAGTGTTTTTAATTAAAAAAACCAAAAAAAACTGCCTTATTTTGATAAATAATCAATATATTGATTAAAAATAATTAAAATTAATCTATATCCGCCCTTAAAAGTTAACTAATACTTTGTTAAGCGTATATCCTCAACCAATAAATAATCCTTTATTTTGATCAATCATTTTTTTTGCAGAGGTTTAAATAAAGATTAATAAGCCTTTATTAAATAAACTTCAATCCACTGTTTATTTAATCAATTTTTTCAAAAATGTAATAATTTATGCCTTAATATCCAAGCAATTATTAGAGTCCAATATAAAACGTTTAACCGCATGTAATAAAGCCGCACTAATTTGAAGATACATAAAATTAACAGAACTAATCCTCAATGGATGATTTTATAAATCTATCCAGCTAAAAAATAGCATTTAATTAAACCTTCCAGCTCAATCATTATTTAACAGGCAGCATCATTGAGTTTTCTTTGAGACAAAAAAAAGACCCTTACGGGTCTTTATTAATTCGCATAAATAAATAGAATTATCTAGCAGAATCAAGCACCTAGAGATTCCATTACCTTAGCAGTAATTTCTTCTAAGTTACCTACACCTGGAATGTGTACGTATTTAGTCGAGGCATTATCCGCTTCAAATTGCTTATAAAAAGCAACCAACGGTTTAGTTTGATCATGGTAGATGCCTAAACGCTTACGAACCGTTTCTTCAGAATCATCTGCACGTTGAATAAGATCTTCACCTGTTTCATCATCTTTACCTTCCACTTTAGGTGGATTGTAAATAACGTGATAAACACGACCAGAATTCGCATGAACACGACGACCACTTAAGCGGCCAACGATTTCTTCATCATCAACATCAATTTCAACCACATAATCAATATCTACACCCGCAGCAACCATAGCTTCTGCTTGTGGAATCGTACGTGGGAAGCCATCAAATAAGAAACCGTTTGCACAGTCACTTTCAGTGATACGCTCTTTAACCAAGGCAATAATGATATCGTCAGATACCAAACCACCCGTCGTCATAATGTCTTTAACCTTTAAACCCAGTGGCGATTCAGCTTTCACTGCCGCACGAAGCATATCCCCTGTCGAGATTTGAGGAATATCATACTTCTCACAAATAAACTGAGCCTGTGTACCTTTACCTGCACCCGGGGCGCCCAATAAGATTACGCGCATGCGCATTCTCCTCATGAATAACAGAAACTGATGTCGGGCCTAATTGTACAAAAATCAATCAGACCATAAAAAAAATAGGCCTAACTTTACTCCGCTATTGTTTATTAATCAAGGATTTAGCCTGTATTGCGCATGCCTGCAGCGATCCCCGTCATCGAAACCATCAATGCCCTCTCAACTTCAGGGTCATGCTCTTCAGACCTTACTCTTTGCAATAACTCAGCTTGCAGATAATGCAATGGATCGGTGTAGGTTCCACGCACTTGCATTAACTGGGATTGCGCTTGATCTTTAACTTTCGGTGTAATCCCTCTTAAATGACCATCGATACTCGATAATCGATTACGTAATTCGCTTCCGATAAAGAGTAATTCGTCATCCACTAACTGACGATCATAATAGGCCGCAATATCGACATCCGTTTTACCAATAATCATATCAAGCATATCAATGTAGGTTCTAAAAAATGGCCACTGTTGATACATTTCTTGCAATAATTTTGACTGACCCGTTTCATTTTTATGCGCCTGAGCCAATGCTTCATCCGCCCCTAACCAAGCTGGCACCATCATGCGAATCTGCATCCAAGCAAAAATCCAAGGAATTGCCCTTAAAGACTCGATTCCGCCACTGGCTTTTCTTCGTGCTGGCCTGCTGCCTAGGGCGAGTTTCCCTAGCTCTTGCTCGGGAGTTGCGGATCTAAAATAGGGAACAAAATATTCATTCTCACGAACCATCTTCCGATAAGAATCAACACTATTTTTAGCCATCTCTTCCATAAGTTCACGCCAATTTTCTTCCGCGGGTTTTGGCGGTAATAACGTAGCCTCTAACACAGCCGATAAATATATTTTCAAGCTGCGTAATGCTACCGCAGGAAAGCCAAACTTAAAGCGAATCATTTCTCCTTGTTCGGTCACACGTAAGCGACCTTTGACGGACCCTGGAGGTTGCGCCAATATCGCCCTTTGTGCTGGGCCGCCGCCTCTACCAACAGTTCCCCCGCGCCCGTGGAATAAGGTTAATTCAATGCCGTTTCTATCCGCGCAAGCCACTAACTCTTCCTGAGTTTTATATTGCGCCCATGCTGCGGCCATATTTCCAGCATCTTTTGCCGAGTCAGAATAACCTATCATTACTTGCTGATGTAGGCCGCAATACTGCTTGTACCAAGGTAATGAAAACAGATTATTCATTCTTTGACTGGCAAACTGTAAATCATCCAAAGTTTCAAACAAGGGTACAATAGGCAGTTTTCGTTCAACTCCAGACGCTTTCAATAACAAAGCCACCGCTAGAATATCCGATGCTTCACTGGCCATGGATATGATGTAATTAGCAATCCCCATCTCACCTTGTTCTGCAATAACCCGCATTGTATTTAAAACTTCTAAACTATCGTCACTGGCTTGCCAATAATTATCCTGCTGCTCTGCAATGACCTGTTTATCAAGCAGACAAGTATTCGCCTGCTTCGGTAAAAGAGGCCGTTTACTGCTGAGCTCCTGCAATAAATAAGCTTGTTTAGTAGCCTCATCCCAACTGAGATAGTCACCTAGTTCATAAAAATCACACAGCTCCGCGATCACCTGACTATGGCGACTCGACTCCTGACGAATATCTAATCGAGTTAGGGTTAATCCAAAGCATGATAAGCGTCGAATCACATCTAACAATTCTCGATCAGCAATCGCCTTCATACCCGTTTCACACAAAGATTGGTAACACAGCTGCAGTGGCTCAGATAAAGTCTTTAAGTCAGTAATATGGGGCAAGCTACTGTGTGTTTTAAGGCGGGCACTTTCCGCCGCCCAAGTTTTAGTTTGCTGGAGCTTGTGCTTAAGTTGATTAATACACTCCCGATAAGGCTCCTTACAATCTCCCATCCATGCTTTCAATTCTGCACTGGCTTGCACCATGGATAACTGACTGCTTAATTCATTAAGGTCACGCAAGTACAAGTCAGCCGCCATCCAACGAGCAAGATACAAAACTTCCTGAGTCACATCGGCTGTCACATTTGGATTACCATCACGATCTCCCCCCATCCAAGAAGCAAAATGTAATGGACATGAATCTAATGGCAAGCCAGTTTTAGAGTGAACTGATAATTTATCATCCAGCTCCTTCATCAATTTAGGAACCGCTTGCCAAAGTGAATTTTCAATCACAGCAAAGCCCCACTTAGCTTCTTCAACGGGGGTTGGCCTTTGCTGGCGAATTTCATCAGAGCGCCATATTTCGGCAATTAAATTATTTAACTCTTGCTGATAATTATCACGCTTAGGATGATCATCTCGAATATCATCCAGTATTTGTAATATCTCGACGATCTCATCGTATTTTTTAATTAATGTACGGCGAATAATTTCAGTAGGATGCGCGGTTAATACCAGCTCAACATCTATTTTATTCACTTCGTTAACCAGATCGGCACGTTCGTTCTGCGCTAAAATACGATCAAAAACATCATCTAACATGCCATCGAGGGGATCATTATCACCATCTTGACGGCGCCAGCTTAACGAATGCTGCTGCTCAGCAATATTGGCCAAATTCAAAAACTGACTAAAACCTCGAGCAACCGGAACCAGTTCGTTATCTTTTAAGCCTTTTAGTAAACCAATGAGCTCTGCTTTATCTTCATCACTACCATTATGTGCTTGCTTTGAAAGATTGCGGATTTGTTCTATTAGTTGGAATGTCTTCTCTCCACAATCAACAGCAATCGTCCTCCCTAGAACTTGCCCTAGATTACGAACTTTATCTCTTAATAGCGGATCCAATTGCGACATAATAGTGTCCTTTATCTAACTCGGGATAATTAGCCAATCTATAAATCAATTTATAGCTTAAAACAATTCTATTCAATCTACTGCTTAATCGGCAGATTGACCACTTTCAATAGCCGCTATTGCTGAAATTTTGCGCGCTGACTTCAAACCAGCCTGGAATTAAAAATAGTTTAGTAACACTTTGTTATTATTGAACATAAGGTCATTTTTTACGTCTAGAATTAAATCACATAGGAAATATTTGAAGAGCAAGATATGAAGCTAAATAAATTGATGCAATATTGGGAAAAAGAATTTGCCGGCCAACTCAATGAAGAAGGCTATAAAATTAAATTGTCTGTAGAAGATGCCGCTCGATTAGAAGCCTTGTCTGAGATGTTTCCTAAATACCCGCAAGAAAATTTATTAAGGGATCTCATCAGTAGTGCTTTAAATGAAGTTACGAGTAGTTTCCCCTACGTTGCGGGAAAAGAAATCGTCGCCCGTGATGAAGAAGGTGACCCAATGTATGCAGATATAGGCCCTACTCCTAAATTTTTAAATTTAACCCGTAAGCATTTAAAGCAAATCAATGACGCCAAAAATGCATCTGCTCACTGATAAATATACATAACCAACCAATGTAGAAATTAGTCATCATCATTAGCTGCTGATGACAGTTGAGCAATTAACTGGGGGTGTGTGCGTTTCGCATCATCCCATGCAGCTTCCATTTCTTGTGCCGACACTTGATTTGGATTGCTCAGTTCGAGTTTACGGCCAGCAGACTCTAAAGATCGCGCCGCAATACTATAGCGCTCACTAAAGCGTCGATTAGCAGCCCCTAGGGCTTGCTCAGGCTGAATACCTAGGTGCCTTGCCAGATTAACCGCCGCAAAGATCAAGTCGCCAACTTCATGCTGTAATCGCTCAGGGTCTGCGATAGCAATTTCATCTTCTACCTCTTGCAACTCTTCACGAACTTTAGCGATAACCCCTTCGATTTCAGACCAATCAAATCCTCGTGAAGACACTTTTTTCTGAATTTTTTCGGCTTGGGTTAAAGCCGGCAACGTGGCCGGTATGTCTTGTAAATAATCCACCAATTCAATTCGGCTTTTCTTGCCCGATGAAGCGCCTTTCTTCTGACTTTTAAGTGCTTTCTCTTGTGCTTTAATGACCTGCCATTGTGCTTTTATCTCAGTTTCACTTGGACAAGCATCAAGGGCACGCTTGGCCTTCAAATCCCCTCCGGGAAAAACATGGGGATGACGTCGAATCAATTTAGTCACTAAGCCATCAATGACAGAGGGAACGTCAAACAGAGATTGTTCATGGCCTAATTGGCCATAAAAGATAACTTGAAATAATAAATCTCCAAGTTCCTCTTCTAAGTGGGGCCAATCTTGTTGATCGATTGCATCCGCAACTTCATGCGCTTCTTCAAGAGTGTGCGCAATAATACTGGCAAAATTTTGCTTAATATCCCAAGGACAACCCGTTTCGGGGTCACGCAAACGCTGCATCAAATATAACAAATCAGCCAGTTCGTATTGCTTCGTCATTCTATTACTTCTTTAATTTCAGCTGTGCGTGCGTGAACGGCGTACCGTCAATACATTAGGCAACTGATTGAGCTTATTCAGTACTCGGCCTAATTTAGACAAACTGTCTATTTCAACGGTTATTTGCATATGAGCTAGGTGATCTTTCTGCTCTGACTTAGTACTGACCGCCACAACATTAACCTCACTATCCGCTAATACTAAACTGACGTCTCTTAATAAGCCGGTTCGATCATAGGCACTGATATCAACATCAACCGGATACATTTGAGTCGCTTTACCACCCCAACTGACTTCAATAATTCGCTGCGGCTCAGTCATTTCAAGATGCAATAGATTGTCACAGTCTTGGCGATGAACGCTTACCCCACGACCCAACGTGACATAACCTGAAATATCATCACCCGGTACAGGCTGACAGCAATTGGCTATTTGAGTTAATAAATGGCCGACCCCTTGAATACTAATATCATCATTCGATTCAGGCTTAGTACTGGGTTTTAATAAGGGCAACTCTTGTTGCGGTTGCTTAATTTCCGCTTGGCGCAAGATATAACTGACAACCTGACCTAAGCGAACATCACCCGCTCCAATGCCGGCAAAAAGATCCTCGGCACTTTTCATATTCATCGCATTTGCGACTTCCGATAACGGCTGACGAGCGAGATCAAGACGATCAAGCTCACGCATTAATAGCTGGCGGCCTTCTTCTTGATTGGTATCTTTTGCTTGAAGTTTGAACCAGTGAGCAACTTTTGCTCGCGCACGCGCTGTATTGATATACCCAGAATCTTGATTCAACCAGTCGCGACTCGGGCGAGCCTCTTTACTGGTTAAAATTTCCACCTGTTCGCCGGTTTTAAGCTGATAAGTCAGCGGCACAATACGACCGTTTACTTTCGCTCCACGGGTACAATGGCCAATTTCGGTATGAACTCGATAAGCGAAATCAATCGGCGTCGCGCTGGGAGGTAAATCTACTACGTGGCCTTCCGGGGTGAAAACATAAATACGATCTGGGTTGATATCAGAACGTAAATCCGTCATCAATTCCGGTAAATCACCAATCTCTTCATGCCATTCAACAACTTGTCGTAACCAAGCGATTTTTTGCTCATACGCTTGATCTTTCGCATTGGTATCTGTGCCTTTATATTTCCAATGGGCACAGACACCTAATTCGGCATCTTCATGCATCTCTTGGGTACGAATCTGAACTTCCATACCCTTGCTTTCCGGACCAATAACCGCGGTATGTAATGACTGATAGCCGTTCTCTTTTGGATTGGCAATGTAATCATCAAACTCATGAGGAATATGACGCCATAAGGAGTGAATAATCCCTAAAGAGGCATAACAATCTCGCAGTGACGGCACTAAAATTCTAACCGCACGCACATCGTATACTTGAGAAAACTCTATGTTCTTACGCTTCATTTTGCGCCAGATACTGTAAATGTGTTTCGCTCTGCCATTTACTTCACATTCAATACCCGAACCTTCTAGCTCATTGGTTAACGTTGCGACTACATCTGCAATGTAGTCTTGGCGCGCTAGTCTTTTTTCATCTAATAAGGTGGCAATTTTTTGATATGCTAATGGCTCTAAATAGCGAAAAGAAACATCTTCCAATTCCCATTTTAAATGACCAATACCTAGACGGTGAGCCAGAGGGGCATAGATGTTAAAGACTTCTTGCGCCACTTTGATGCGCTTTTCTTCTGGTGCATCTTTTACCGCACGAATCGCCGCGGTTCTTTCCGCTAATTTAATGAGTGCAACCCGCACATCATCGATCATCGAGACTAGCATTTTACGTAAGTTATCGACTTGAGCTTCCCGCTGCCCCAATACCGACTCTTCAGAAGTATTCTGAATAGCGCTGATCGCGGCCATACGTAAAACCCCTTCGATCAGGGTCGCAACTTCATCATCAAAATCCTTACGTACTTGGGTTAAAGATAAACGCCCTTCTCGTACGGCACGATAAAGAATCGCAGCTAAGATAGAGGCTTCATCAAGCTGCAGTTCCGCTAAGATCTGCGCCATCTCGAGTCCCATCTGGGCACTATCGATGGTCCAGAAAGTACTATTTTCGACCGCATCCTCGGCGATAATTTTGGCTACAACCAAAGCATGGCGCAGTTTTTCCGGCTCTAAAATATCCGCTTCGGTACAAATTTTATCCAACCAAGCATCAACATTAACCTTACCGTCATGCTTTAAAGGTTGATCATCTCTTACTTTTACCACGAGATGCTCCTTTCTCTTTGGTATTTTTCAGGCCCTGAATCTTAACCTGTTTGCTACTTTGGGTTTTCAATCGATCATTCATCATCTTTTTACGGCCCTGGCGAGTTTTATTCGCAGGCACCAATAACACCATAGTTTCGATATGATGGGTATGAGGAAACATGTCTAAAATTGTAATGCGCTCAACATCAAAATCGTCACTGAGTGTCTTCAAATCTCGTGCCAACGTAGCTGGGTCGCAGGAAACATAAACCATTCGTTTAGCTTTGCGAGCAATCAACTCCACCATACAGGCACTAGCACCCGCTCTAGGCGGATCTAATAAGACATAGTCAGGATCAGGCAAGGATGACAAACTGTCGCTATTTGACAAGTCCGCTTTATGCGCGACCAAGCCTCGATCCTGATCAGAGCCCTGAGGTTGGTTTGCGCCCAATTGTCGCGCATGTAATTCAATGGCTTGCACCATTTCATCACTCACTTCCACTGCATCAACGATACAATCTTCGGCAAGAGGAACAGAAAAATTTCCATGACCCGCAAACAAATCCCAAACATGAGAGCCCGCTTCTGCCCCTAGCCAAGATTTCGCTTCCGCCACCATCAACTGGTTAACCTGGGAATTAACTTGAACAAAATAATCAGGGTGTATCGAAAGCTCATGCCCTAAAACGTTATGAGTCAAAGGGCTAATGACTTCATTAATGGACTCTAAAGGCTGTTCATCATCGGGGCGGATGTAGATATCAATGGCCAGTTCCGCCGCCCATAATTGTAATTTCTTGCGGTCATTCGCAGTTAATTTTTTCAATACCCGAAAAACTAATACGAGACGCTGACTGGCTTGTAGCACTTCAATATGAGTAAAGCGCGTAATGCCTTCTAGCTGGATAAGACGGCTACGCCAAGCTTTCCAATCAAGCGCGGGATGCTCTACTAAGACGGGGCAAACATCAATATTGGTAAGATGCTTGCTATTACTCTCACGAAAACCAACAAAGACTTCTTGGTTAGCTTTATTATAACGAATCCCTAACCGCGCTCTACGACGATAATGCCACTGTTGATCTGACGCGATTAATGGAGCATCCCAGTGCTCAACCTCTATGCCTTGGCGACTAAGTTCACGGGTAACTCTTTGCTGCTTAAGCACAACTTGTTGGGAGTATTCTAGATGCTGCAGGTCACAGCCCCCACAGCGTTTATAATGAGGACATGGGGGATCAATTCGATGTTCACTGGTTTGCTCAAACGAGACAATACGGCAATACCAAATCTTGCGCTTACGTTCAAGCATTTCAGCAACCACGGTTTCCCCTGGCAAGGCTCCGGGAATAAAATACACATCGCGCCCTGAGCGTGCGATGCCATGTCCGTCTGATGCAAGATCATGCACGGTTAACGTCAGTGTTCTTTTCACAATGGCCTACAAATTTAAGCGTTTGCGGTTAAATGGGGGCGATTAAAATGATTTCAATTGCCCTTACATTTCTTAACAGGAATACTCAGAGTGAATACACGCAGTAAATAGCTAAGCGAAGACACCCGTTGATAAATAGCGATCTCCACGATCACAAATAATCGCGACTATGATCGCATTCTCAACTTGCTGGCTAAGTTGTAAAGCCCCCGCCACCGAGCCACCTGAAGAGACTCCGCAAAAGATCCCCTCTTTGGTTGCCAATGCCTTCATCGTTTGCTCTGCATCTTGTTGACCAATATCGATTACCTGGTCGACTCGAGAAGCATCAAAAATCGTTGGCATATATTCTTTAGGCCAGCGACGAATCCCTGGAATACTCGCGCCTTCTTGGGGCTGAAGGCCGACAATTTGAATCTCGTTGTTTTTTTCTTTGAGGAAATGAGAAGTTCCCATAATTGTCCCCGTTGTCCCCATCGCGCTGACAAAATGAGTAATTTGACCCTGGGTTTGTTGCCAAATCTCAGGTCCGGTCGTTTCATAATGAGCTAAAGGATTATCATCGTTACCAAACTGATTTAAGACCTTACCTTTCCCTTCTGCCTCCATCGTGAGCGCTAGGTCTCTGGCTCCTTCCATTCCCTCTTCTTTGGTCACCAAAATGAGCTCTGCACCATAAGCCTGCATCGCCCATCGACGCTCCATGCTTAAATTATCGGGCATGATTAAAACCATGCGATAGCCTTTAATCGCCGCTACCATCGCCAAAGCAATCCCCGTATTACCACTGGTCGCTTCAATTAAGGTATCACCCGCTTGAATATGGCCCCTTTGCTCGGCTTTAACAATCATGCTTAACGCGGCACGATCTTTCACCGATCCCGCAGGGTTATTGCCCTCAAGCTTTAATAAAATAGTATTACTGCTGCCTTCATTTAAGCGCTGCAAGCGAACTAATGGTGTCTGACCGATGCATGCATCTATCGTTGGGTATACAATGTTGCTCACAATTGCGTCCTATCGTTAACAAAGCGTAGCGATGAGTTTTATATATAACTAAAGATATGGATTTTAATCCTGATTCTATCCGATTTGTAATATCGAATCGAAATTAACTTATGCTAAAGCGCAAATTTTTATAAAAACAGCGTAGAAATGGACATCCCATGAAAAACTGGAAGTTACAAAATCGAATTTTGGCCTTGGTTTTATTACCTGGCCTAATTGTTTCACTATTTTTAGGTGGCTTCTTCATTGTTCAAAGAATGAGCGATTTAGATTTATTGCTGCAAGAAAGAGGACTAGCCATTGCTAAGCAAGCCGCTCCCACTTCTGAGTTTGGTGTCATTTCAGGTAATACCCCTTTATTACAGAACCTCACTAATAATTTATTAGAAGAACGCGACTTAAGATCAGCGCGAATATTAAATAAAGACGGTCAAGTATTAGCCCATGCAGGGCCTAAAATGGTGAGTAACTACATTGGTAATACGCAATTAAAAGATAGCCAGCTGCAATTATCTCAAACCAACATTAGCCTTCGAATTAAAGCACCGATTTTTGCCCAGAATATAAACATCGGTGAAATTAGCAGTGAGCCACTCTATAAACAGCAAAATATCAGTCAAGACTTACTCGGCTGGGTGGAAATTGAGATGTCTCTCTCCAATACCCAGATTGCAAAATACCAGCACTTAGCCACCAGTATAGCCACCGTCATTACAACTCTTATCTTATGCTTAATTCTTGCAGTGCGTATGAGTCGTAATATCTCAAACCCGATTCAAGATATGGTCGACTGCGTTGATAAGATCAGTGATGGCAAAATCGATAGTCGGGTTCACGTAAATAGTGGCGACGAATTCCAAACTCTGGCATCTGGAATCAATGCCATGGCCATCGCGATTCAACGCACAAAAGCGGAACATCAGCAAAATATTGAGCAAGCAACCCATGATATTCGCGAAACGTTAGAAACCATTGAGATTCAAAACATTGAATTAGACATGGCGCGCAAAGAAGCCTTGGAAGGTAGCCGTATTAAGTCTGAATTTTTAACTAACATCAGTCATGAAATCCGCACACCCCTGAATGGAATTTTAGGTTTTACTCGCATCTTGTTGAAAGATCAAAGCGACCAACGTAAAACCGATCACCTCAATACCATTGAAAAATCAGCCAACGGGCTGTTAACCATCATTAACGACATTCTTGATTTATCCAAGATCGATGCGGGTAAATTGGTACTTGAAAATATTGATTTCAATGTGCGAGAAGTTCTAGAAGACGTATTAACGATTAATGCGCCCGAAGCGCATAAAAAATCCTTGGAGCTAGTTAGCCTAATTTATTCAGATGTACCACAATATTTAACCGGTGATCCTCTGCGTATCAAACAGGTACTCACCAACCTGATATCAAATGCGATTAAATTTACCCCACAGGGAAATATTACCGTTCGCGTGCTAATTTTGGACGAAGATATTAACCAAGCCAATGTGAAGTTTGAAATTACCGATACCGGCATCGGCTTGAACGACGAACAAAAAGATAAATTATTCCGCGCCTTTAGCCAAGCTGATTCTAGCACCAGTCGTCAATTCGGCGGCACTGGGTTAGGGCTTGTGATTAGCCAGCACTTGGTTAAAGCCATGCAGGGAGATATTGGTGTCACTAGCGCCGAGGGGGAAGGTGCAACGTTCGCATTTTCTGTGACATTAAAGAAATCACGCCAGCAAGCTTTGCCTCTACAGGAACTTAAAGGTCAGCAAATATTAATTCTCGAGTCAGCTTCTAGTACTCGCTTAAGTATTACTCATTTATTAGAGCAATGGCACGTGCGCTATAGCGATACTGACAACATCGATATATTACTGCAATCACTGCTGCGCAAGCATCAAAATGGTGACCCTGCTGACGCCGTCATCATAGGTTTAAGCCGCAAAGAACTCTATCAAACAAGTACGGTTAAGTTATTCAAACAGGTCAATAGCTATAACATCCCCATCATTGCCTTAGTCAACAGTGCTGTTTCTGAAGAACTTGAATATGCTCAGAAACTCGGAGCCTATCAATGCCTTGCAAAGCCGCTTCAAAGTGGGCAGCTCTTCCAAACGCTATGTCAAAGCTTAGGGAAAGAAATTATAAAAGATCCTCTGATTAATAAAATTGCTATGCCCGCCCCTACAATATTAGCGGTCGATGATAACGAAGCGAATTTAAAATTAGTCAAAGTCTTATTAGAAGATATGGGCATTAAAGTCATAGCCGCAGATTCAGGCCCTCAAGCATTGCTTAAACTTGAGCAAGAAGACGTCAATATGATTCTCATGGACATCCAGATGCCAGGGATGAATGGTTTAGAAGCGACTCAGTTAATTCGACAAAAGAGAACCGCTAAAGAGTTACCGATCATTGCGCTAACCGCTCATGCCATCGCTGACGAAAAAGATAAAATCTTACAAGTCGGTATGAATGATTATCAAACTAAACCTATTAATAATGATCAATTAATGCAATGCATTGAACGCTGGACAGGTTACCAGTGCCGCGAAGACAACCCACCTAAAGCTATACAAGAACACGTACCGCTCATCCTAAATACCACTCAAACTTCGAGTAACCCGGTTGCGATCCCAAACGAAAAAGTTGCTGCTGTTGTTGAAGATAAAGAATGCGTTATTTTTGATCCACAATACTCAATGAGACTGGCCAATAATAAATTAGATCTCGCTAGCGACATGTTCTCCATGCTATTGGAGGGCCTCACCGATGATTTACTGGAATTACAGAGTTTATGGCAAGGTCAACAACATGAACCCTTATTAGAACGTATTCATAAAATCCATGGCGCGACGCGCTACTGCGGGACGCCTTGCCTAATGCATACTATGGAGCAGTTAGAAACCGGATTAAAAAACCGTGATTTAGTCGATTGCGAAGAGCTGTATCAATTAGCGATAAAATCAATTATCCGCTTACAGCAGTGGGCGCAAGAAAATGATTGGCAAGAAAAACTCGCCGAAATAGAAAAAGAATTAGCTTAAAACAGCGAAGGCGAGAATCAACTCGCCTTCATCACTTAAACTCAATAATACCTGCTCAGCGCCCATTGCTTGCATTCGCACAAGCGCCTGTCCAGTCAAGGTCACAATAGGCTTGCCTGCTTCATCAGAGGTGATATTCATCTGCTGAAAGCCAACGCCTTGCGCGATCCCTGTGCCTAATGCTTTAGCAATAGCTTCTTTCGCGGCAAAGCGCTTAGCCAAATAGTTAACCGAAAATCCTCGCTGCTGCCAAACAAGTAATTCTTGAGCCGTCAAAATACGTTGAGAGAAACGTTCATTGTGGCGACCAATCACTTTTTCGATACGCTTCTGATCGAGTAAATCAGTACCAATACCTTTAATACTCAAGACAAAAACCTTGCAAAAGAAAACGCATAAAAATTCTAAGCCTGAGCCACACGTATCAAATCACGCATTTCTTTTACCGCGTCTTTCAATCCGACAAATACAGCACGAGCTATAATGCTATGGCCAATATTCAGTTCGTTTATACCCTCAATCGCCGCAATCGCTTCAACATTGTGGTAATGTAATCCATGTCCTGCATTAACAATTAGGCCCTTGGAAAGCGCATAAGCAATTCCCTCTTTCAAAATTTCTAATTCGCGGTCTTGCTGCTCTGTCGTTTCAGCATCAGCATAAGCACCAGTATGAATTTCAATCGCTGGCGCACCACAACGCACAGCCGCATCAATTTGTGCTTTATCGGCGTCGATGAAAAGAGACGCTTCACTATTTATCGCCGCTAATCGATCACAAGCCGCTTTGATTGCCGCTTCATTACCCACAACGTCTAATCCGCCTTCTGTTGTCAGCTCTTCACGCTTCTCAGGCACTAGACAGCAATGCTCAGGCTCAACTTCTTCGGCCAACTCTAACATGGCTTCGGTCACCGCCATTTCAAGATTCATTCGGGTATTTAAGACTTCCTTTAATACATAAACATCACGAGTCTGGATATGTCGGCGATCTTCTCGAGGATGAATGGTAATGCCATCGGCCCCCGCTTCTTCAGCAACCAGTGCCGCTTGCACAGGATCAGGATAGCGAGTTCCACGCGCTTGTCGTAGCGTTGCTACATGGTCGATATTTACCCCTAATAAAACTCGTGCTTTTGCCACAATCATCACCTAAAAATTCAAAATAAATATCACGCTATTTACGTTATAAATAAAAAAGTTATAAACGTTGAAACAGCTCACGACTGGTTAGAGGTTTATCCCCTAATAATGGTTTTAACGCAAGTCTAGCGACTTGTTTAGCAACTTGCCAACTCAATTCATGCTGCCAATTATCCGCTGCAATGGCCAATATAGCCGCCCCAGAAAAACCTTGCTGACCCCTAGAATCCCTATTCACACCATAAGCTTCAGCATTTATACAGTTGAAGCCGGCATGGGGATCAAAATTATAATACTGCTCAGGTTGGATATCTCGACAATCACTATCTTGCAGCCAATTATATTGGTAGCCCAAAATGGCTAATAAATGAAATTCAAAGCGTCGTAGGAAAGGTTCTGATTGCTGATCGTTATCCAGCTGTAACAAGCCTTGCAGCGTTTGTTGATACACTTTAAATAAATCGGCTTGCGGTTCATCCTGCCAGGTTAAGCGCATCATCAGCTCATTAAGATAGAAGCCACAATAGAGATTTTTACCTATTAAGCTATGGCCTTTTAATTCTGACTGATTGCAATAGTTTGCTTCGACGTGCTGGCAATACTTTAAATTTCCACGACCGGAAAATTGTATCTGATAAGGAATAAAAGGCTGCAAAGGAGGGTGTTTTTTATTAACTCGATAAAGCGCTGAAAAACGTCCTTGCTTTTCACAAAAGAGATCGAGTATCTGGCTATTTTCTCGATAAGGTTTACGATGTAAAACATAAAATGTCGGTATTGAAGTACTGAGGCCTATAGATGAAGTACCTTGATTTAAACCCACCGACATACTCGTCTCACTTCCAAACAAATAGCGATTAATCTAAGCCATCATACCCTAAGCTTTTTAGAGCTCGTTCACTGTCTGCCCAGCCCGCTTTTACTTTAACCCAAGTATTCAGCATCACTTTGCAATCAAACATTTCTTCCATATCCAAACGTGCATCACGGCCAATCTGCTTAATGCGACTGCCCTTTTCACCAATGATAATTCGCTTTTGGCTTTGACGATCAATCAAGATGGCCGCACTGATTACCAGCAAACTATCTTCATAGCGGAACTCTTCGATTTCAACCGTCATAGAATACGGTAATTCATCACCCAATTGACGCATGATTTTTTCACGAACCAATTCCGCCGCAAGAAAGCGAGAACTGCGATCGGTAATTTGATCTTCAGGATAAAAGTGCATTCCTTGCGGAATGAAACTGGTAATAATATTCTCTAGTCGCTCAACATTATGACCAGATTTCGCACTCATTGGGACGATATGGGCGAACTTCCCCTTTTCATCCAGTTTCTGTAAATAAGGCAATAAATCTTCTTTATCGGCTAAGAAATCAACCTTATTTACCGCTAAAATGACTGGGCATTTAACATACTGCAAAGACTTCAAAACCATATCGTCTTCGCTGGTCCACTTAGTTCGATCAATCATGAAAACGATCGCATCGACATCTTTAACCGCCGTTTGTGCGGCTTTATTCATGTAACGGTTTAGTGCCTTATCGTGATTTTCATGCATGCCAGGGGTATCAACATAGACAATTTGAACATCATCTTCTGTCTTAATCCCCAAAATTTGATGGCGGGTCGTTTGTGGCTTACGCGAGGTAATACTGAGCTTTTGCCCAAGGATTAAATTCAATAACGTAGACTTACCGACATTGGGTCGCCCAACAATAGCAACATACCCAGAACGTTCACTCATTTCATTTTCCATAGCGACTATTCCTCACCAAGATCAAGGCTAATGCCTAATTGCTTTAAAGCTTGTCCGGCTGCTTCTTGCTCTGCGATACGTCGACTGCCACCCTGGCCAACGATTGTATTTTCTAATTCTTTAATATTGCAGCTAATAGTAAATAGTTGCTCATGAGCACTGCCTTCAATGCTCATTACATCGTATTTAGGTAATGGTAGCTGCTTGCCTTGCAGATATTCCTGCAAGCGCGTTTTCGGATCTTTTAAAGGGTCATCAAGACTCAGTGCATCTAAACGAGATTGATACCATTGTAAAATCTTTGTCTTAACCGTCGCCATATCCGAATCTAGATAAATAGCACCGATAATCGCTTCTACTGTATCGGCTAAGATCGATTCACGTCGATGACCGCCACTTTTCATTTCCCCGGTACCCAGATGCAGAAAATCCCCGAGGCCAAAGTCACGGGCTAATTCAGCTAAGGTTACCCCTTTCACCATGCGAGCTCGCAAACGGCTTAATTTGCCTTCTTTTGCTGCGGGAAACTTTAGAAATAAAGCCTCCGCAATTACCAAGTTCACAATGGAGTCGCCCAAAAATTCTAAGCGCTCGTTATTTTTACCACCGCAACTACGATGGGTTAACGCCAACTCAATTAATGAAGTATCGCGAAAGGTGTAGTCAATACGCTGACTAAGCTTTAATAATGGATTATTCACGGCTTAAAAACTGTACTCGTGATTAAAAGTTAACGCGATATCAACATTCGACATCACATGCTCACGACGCTCATATTGCCAGATCAATTTGATTTCGCCTTTATGCTTAGTAATAACCAACTCGTTGGTCGGTATACTGCGCAAGCGATTAATATCAAGACGGTTGTTAAGCAGTTTACGCACGTCTTTTTCGCTCGTATCACGATTGATCACTTCAGGTAAACCATCAAGGATACTCACCAACAAGCGATCATCCCAATGCATGCCAAAAATGCGCACAAGAAAGTTCAACGAGAAGCCTAATAATACTAAAAAGGCGAGGATCGAGATAAAAGATGCTCCTGCCTGCTTAGTTTTCAAGTGATACTGCAACATAATTAATCATCTACCTTAAGGACGGCAAGGAAAGCAGATTGTGGAATTTCCACATTACCGATCTGCTTCATACGTTTTTTACCTTCTTTCTGTTTCTGCAATAGCTTCTTCTTACGGCTCACATCACCACCATAACATTTAGCGGTTACGTTTTTACGCATCGCTTTAATGTTGGTACGAGCAACCACTTGCGCGCCCATAGCCGCCTGAATCGCCACGTCGTACATTTGGCGAGGAATCAGCTCTTTCATTTTTTCTGTTAACGCGCGGCCACGACTGCGTACGTTATCGGTGTGCAAAATAACGGCTAAAGCATCTACTCGCTCACCATTCACTAAAATGTCCAAGCGCGTTAGTGGCGCCTGAGAGAAATGACTGAAGCTATAATCTAGTGATGCAAAACCACGGCTCACCGATTTTAAGCGATCGAAGAAATCCATCACTACTTCAGCCATCGGGATTTGATACGTTAGTGAAACTTGATTACCTACATACTGCATATCTTTTTGCAGGCCACGCTTACCGACACACAAAGAAATTACGTTACCTAAAAACTCTTGCGGTACAAGAATATTCACATCGGCAATCGGCTCCAGCATTTCTTCAATGGTGCCAGGATCTGGAAGTTTAGAAGGGTTATCAATTTCAATAATCTCCCCTTTGCGATTAACAACTTGATAAATCACTGTCGGCGCTGTGGTAATCAAATCCAGATTGTATTCGCGTTCTAGACGCTCCTGAATAATTTCCATATGCAGCATGCCTAAGAAGCCACAGCGGAAGCCAAAACCTAGTGCATCTGAACTTTCAGGTTCGAAGAACAAAGAGGCATCATTCAACGATAATTTATCGAGTGCATCACGGAAATTTTCAAAATCGTCGGAGCTAATTGGGAATAGACCGGCATAAACCTGCGGTTTAACTTTTTGAAAGCCAGGTAATGATTCAACTTCAGGTGTCTTAGTATGGGTAATCGTATCCCCCACAGGTGCACCATGAATGTCTTTAATGCCAGCAACCATGTAGCCTACTTCACCAGCACGAAGGATTCCCGTATCTTTACGCTTAGGTGTAAAGATACCCACACCATCAGCACCATGATCACGAGCGGTCGATTTCATGCGAATTTTATCGCCTTTACGTAACGTACCATTGGTGATACGCACCAACGACACAACCCCTAAATAAGGGTCAAACCATGAATCGATAATTAAGGCCTGTAATTGACCTTCTGGGTCACCATCAGGTGCAGGAATTAACTTTACAATTTCTTCTAATACGCCTTCTACATTCAGGCCACTCTTGGCTGAACAACGAACCGCATCCATTGCATCGATACCGATAATTTCTTCGATTTCTTCAGCGACTCTATCTGGATCCGCCTGGGGCAAATCCATCTTATTTAATACAGGGACAACTTCAAGCCCTTGCTCAATCGCGGTATAACAGTTGGCAACGGATTGTGCTTCAACGCCTTGTGCAGCGTCGACTACCAATAAGGCACCTTCACAAGCCGCTAAAGAACGCGATACTTCGTAGCTAAAATCAACGTGACCAGGGGTATCAATAAAGTTCAACTGATACGTTTCACCGTCTAAAGCCTTATAATCTAAGGTTACGCTTTGAGCCTTAATGGTGATCCCACGTTCACGTTCGATATCCATGGAATCAAGCACTTGAGCTTGCATCTCACGAGCGGATAAGCCCTCACAGTGCTGAATAAAACGGTCAGCCAGAGTGGATTTACCATGGTCAATATGGGCAATAATAGAGAAGTTACGAATATGGTTAAGCTTACTCACCAAAGAATACCTGTCACAGACAACGATTAAATAGCGCTGGAGTCTACTAGATATGGGGAAATAAGGCTATGAAGATCGTACGATAGCCCTATTATTTCTACCTTATTATTCACTCATTCGTAAAGGGATGAACATCGCCGAACCACGACGAACAATTTGCATGGGTACCGAGCGTTTGCTTGGTAATGCCGCTACGATACGATTAAAATCAGCTAATGAGGCTATTCTCTCACCATAAATCATCGAAATCACATCGCCTTGAACAAGCCCAGCCATGGCGCCTGCTCGACCATTAATAACTTTTGATACCACAACTCCTGGACCATAATTTCTCTCTTGCTGAGCACTCAATGCGGAGACAACGATGCCTAAGCGGTTTTCTTGTTCAGCTGGTTTCTGCGGTATCACACCTAATTTTTGACCATCACCATCCGGTAATGCTCCGATTTTTAACGTGATGACTTTCGACTTGCCATTACGCACAATATTGAGCTTTGCTTTGCTACCCGGTTTAATTCGCCCTACTCGGTGCGGCAAATCACTGGAAAGGTTTATTTCTTGGCCATTAAACGCGGTGATAATATCGCCACTTTGCAACCCACCCAATTCAGCCGGACTACCTGGAACTAATTGTGCTACCAATGCCCCCTTAGCTTGAGCAAGACCAAATGATTCCGCTAAATCTTTATTAACCTCTTGAATCACAACGCCCAGCCAACCTCGGCTCACCTTTCCTTTATCTTTTAATTGCTCGGCAACGTCAATTGCCACACTGATTGGTATTGCAAACGAAACCCCCATAAATCCACCAGAGCGGGTATAGATTTGCGAATTGATACCGACCACTTCCCCCTCTAGGTTGAACAAGGGCCCACCGGAGTTACCCGGGTTAATAGCAACATCGGTTTGAATAAAGGGCACATAACTTTCATTGGGTAAGCTGCGCCCTTTCGCACTGACAATGCCAGCAGTAACTGAATAATCAAAACCAAAAGGTGAACCAATGGCTAATACCCATTCTCCCACTTTTAATTTATCGGAATCACCAAGCTCTACTCGAGGCAAGCCTGTTGCTTGTACCTTTAATAAAGCCAAGTCCGCACGTACATCAGCACCAATTAATCGCGCCTCTAATTCACGACGATCACTAAGCCGTACTATGATCTCGTCAGCACCATGCACCACGTGATTATTGGTTAGAATATAACCATCTGCAGAAATTATAAATCCAGAACCCAGTGATGATTTTTCTTGTTGAGGCGACTGTCCACGACCTTGCCCAGGCTGGCCGAAGAAGTGCCTAAAGAGATCAGGAACTTGCTGAGGAATATTGTAGCGCTCAGACATGGAGCCGTATTGATTGCTGTGTTTTACGGTAGCAATATTCACGACGGATGGAGACGTTTCTTCTACCAGTTCAGTAAAATCGGGTAAGGAGGCTTGGCTAGTGGTGGTTATTAAGCTGAGACATAACCAAAGAGTCGAATAAATAATAGCTTTCACATTTATCGAATTAGGGTTTTGCTTCATCATATTAAGTAAGATTCCTATTAATTAATCATTTTATCGTATATTCACTTAGTGCTTTTGATCAAGGATTGACGATCAAACGACATCACTGCAGACGGACAATTTCGAATAAAATGAGGTTGCCAATGCTGCTTATTTTTTTCAGACCAATAACGCGCTAATTTAAAGCCTAGCAGCATAGCGACAATCGCGGAAAAAATTGAACCAAGCTCCCCACCTAATGCATTACCAATAACGGCACCAAGGACTAAAGATAATAGCGGCACCCCGTATAAAACCAAGGTACTTTTTAAAATAGCGCCTTCCGGTAAGCCGACAACGATTTGCTGCCCAACTTCAAGATCTTGCTTGAAATCACCCGTGAGTGAATTATCAAACCCTAACCAAAGGGTTACTTTGCGACCTAACTGACTCATAGCATGCTGGCCACAGCCTGCTTTAGCACTACAACTACCACAGGCACTTTGCTGTATACCCTCTACCCAAGCACCATTAAGGGTAATCTCAGTTACCACTACTTGCTCTTCAATCATATTAATCACTCAGAAACTTTCAGCAGATCATACGTGATTTAATCATTATTTGCCTTGGCTTTGAAATTCAACCACCCGAGCAAATGGCAATACCCCTTCTTTTTTCTCATTGCTTGGACCTACAGAATTTTGTAATACATATTCTTGTAGCTGCTGCTGAGCCGCTTCTAATTGCTGCTGTTCCTCTAATGACAAATTCGACGCGGTTAACTCACCCTGCTTACTTTGCAATACTGGCAATGCATTTGAATCCGCTAATCCCAAGCCGTCATTAGGCTCTATCGACTGCACCCCAATTAATACAGCAAAAGTCACCGAGGCCGCTACGGCTATCGACGTTAATGGCTTGTACCACTGAGCACGGGAAGCACTCACTTTATCCAACGCACTATCAACTTGAGAGTCTGATGTCACTGGCACTGGATTAAACACACCTTCGCCATCTAAAGCGCTATTAATACCTTGCGTCAGGTCGATACGATCAATACTTTCGTCACGCATTAGCGAACCTACAAGATGATAATTTTTCCAACTTTCGGTTAACTCATCATCTTTTTCTAACTGATTTAGCACGCGACGGATCTCTAATTCGTCTGCTTCACCATCCATCAGCGCCGATAAGGATTCTTTATTTCTATCTGTCATATTTCTCTCCAATTACGGTAATGTGAGACTTCCCAACACTTTTATTGCTTAGGCACTGGCTTCTAAATAAGGTTGCATTTTCTTTTCAATCGCCTCGCGAGCACGGAAAATTCGCGAGCGTACTGTACCAATCGGACAATCCATAACCTCTGCGATTTCGTCATAACTCATGCCATCAAGCTCCCTTAATGATACGGCAATACGCAACTCCTCTGGCAACTCAGCAATCGCGGCGAAAACCACCTCTTTCAAACGGTCTCGCTGTAATATGCGCTCTGGTGTAGCGCTATCACGAAACGCCGCTTCCTCAGAAAAGTTTTCCGCATCTTCTGGATCAATATCATGAGTAGGGGTTTTACGCCCTCGACTGACCAAATAATTTTTTGCAGTATTCACTGCAATGCGGTACAGCCAAGTATAAAACTGACTATCACCTCGAAAATTAGGCAATGCACGGTAGGCCTTAATAAAAGCCTCTTGCGCAACATCCTGACACTCTGAAGAATCGTAAACAAAACGACTAATCAAAGATAAAATTTTAGCTTGATATTTAATCACTAACAGATCAAAAGCCCGGCGGTCGCCCTTCTGTACACGGCTAACCAATTGCTGATCCGTTTGCTGGTTGTCACTCATGTAGTGATCCATTGTTGTTGGTTGTTGCAGCGCGTATGCCACGTTGCCCATAACTCTCTCCCTCATAGCAAGCGAAGACGTCTTTGCCTAATGAGTGAGTAGAGTCATAAGATGAAAATAAGTTCCAATTCTTTTACAGCAATTGATTTAAGCCTAGTTGCCTATGGATTAGTACTGCCATTTATAGGCTCATTACATTATAGTGCCAGCCATCGATCAATGAACAACTTTATACGAATTAGCAGAATGAGCCACAAGCATACATTTGACGTTTTAATCATAGGTAGCGGTGCGGCGGGTCTAACCTTAGGTCTATCGCTGCCCGACAACCTAACAGCTGCAATTGTGAGTAAAGACAGCCTTGATGCAGGCTCTACGCGCTGGGCTCAAGGTGGCGTCGCGGCGGTATTAGATGAAAGCGATACCGTTGAAACTCATGTTAACGATACCCTAGTCGCGGGCGCAGGCTTATGCCACGAGCCGAGCGTACGTCATACCATCGAACATAGCACCGATGCCATTCAATGGTTAATTGACCTTGGCGTCCCCTTTGATCAAGGTGAAAATGGCGAAGATTTCCATTTAACCCGTGAAGGTGGCCATAGTATTCGCCGCATTATTCATGCCGCCGATGCCACCGGCGTAGCCATTTCCGATACATTACAAAAAGCTGCCAAAGCGAAAAAGAACCTGCATCTACTTAGTGATTATATTGCTATTGATCTCATCACTGGGGAAAAGCTTGGGCAAAAAGAACAAGGTTGTTTTGGCGCCTATTTCCTCAATAAAGCGACGGGTGAAGTTGAAGTGATAACCGCCAGCTCCGTCGTACTTGCGACGGGCGGCGCCAGTAAAGCCTATTTATATACCAGCAACCCAGATGGGGCTTCTGGTGATGGCATCGCAATGGCTTGGCGCGCCGGTTGTCGGGTAGCCAATATGGAATTCAACCAGTTTCACCCAACTTGCTTATACCACCCACAAGCAAAGTCCTTCTTAATCACCGAAGCGGTGCGTGGCGAAGGCGGACACCTATTGCTGCCAAACGGCCAGCGCTTTATGCACAAGTTTGATGAGCGTGGTGAATTGGCACCTAGAGACATTGTGGCACGAGCAATTGATCATGAGATGAAACGCTTAGGGGCTGACTGCTTATATCTAGATATCAGTCACAAAGATAAAGACTTTATCATTGCTCATTTCCCGACTATCTATGAGCGTTGCCTAGAACTCGGTATCGACATTACCAAGAACCCAATTCCAGTGGTCCCTGCCGCGCATTACACCTGCGGTGGTGTAGTGACCGACATGGTCGGACGCACCGATATCCCTGGTTTATATGCGATCGGTGAAACCGCTCATACCGGGCTCCATGGGGCTAATCGCCTTGCCAGCAACTCCTTATTAGAATGCTTAGTCTTTGCTCGCCAAGCCGCGGCAAAAATTGAACAGAACATATCCGCTGGTGCACAACTGCCTGAAATCCCTGACTGGGATGATTCACAAGTCACCGATTCTGATGAAGCCGTTGTGATTGCCCACAACTGGGATGAACTTCGTCGCTTTATGTGGGACTACGTTGGGATCGTGCGCACGACTAAACGATTAGTTCGCGCCAAACACCGGGTTAAGTTATTACGCGAAGAAATCCAAGAGTTCTATGGTAATTATCGAGTAGGTAATGATCTGCTTGAACTGAGAAACCTAGTGGATGTCGCTGATGTTATTATTCGCTCTGCATTACTGCGTAAAGAAAGCCGAGGCCTGCATTACTCCCTAGACTACCCGGAAGCCTTGCCCCGAGCATTTGATACGGTATTAACCCCTAAGTATTTAAAGGAGTTAGGAGAGCTTTAGCTGCGTAATGCCCTCTTTAAACGCTGGAAATCCTTTGGTTCTTCAACGCTATCGCGGGCAATCACCACTGCTTGGCCAAGTTGCCAGGGCCAAACACTGAAATCCAACGCCACCCACTCAACCCATACTCGAGTACCTGAGCCCAGAGGAGCATAAGTTTTCTCCCCTAAACGGCGCTGATACCACCAGTGAGTTTCGCTAATATTACCTTCTCCATCCAGAACCCCACCATCATAGCCAATGCGAATAATACTACTTGGACTGGTCAAAAAAACCTTATTGCGTAGCTCCATCAATATGCCAATCGCCATCAAAACAAACAGCGATAGCTTATATAAATAGGCAACAGGCATAGTTAATAACAGGACCGAACAAAGACAGACAAAGAATAGGCTAAAGCCTAACAAGCGCCGCGATGGCTGTAGAAATATATCAAGAGGTCGATTCTCATCCATGAGATTACCCATCCTTTACATCTTGGTATGACCCGTTGTTAGAATCATATCCACCATATAAGCATGGTTAGGATTGTCAGACACTTGGTGCTGCATAAACCAAGCAAATAAATCGGGATCTTCGCACTCCAATAAATCAACAAACTTAGCTTGATCCTCAGCGCTTAAAGTTAAATATATATCGCGGCCAAAAGGCAGTAATAAGACATCCAGTTCTAACATGCCTCGGCGGCAGTGCCACATTAAACGCTTATGTTCGAGATTCTCGCTCACTTTGACTCTCCCAAATGTTGATCGCTGCATTATACATAAGCACAAGCACAAGACACAGCGTGGAATTATCGAGTAGAATGCAATTTCTTGCGCCAAGACAACAATTGGGTCATGACAAGATAATTTTAGGAATATTCCCCATGGTTACACGTACAACCTTAGAACAACTCGGCAGCCTAGATACATGGGGCGATTTTCACATCGAGCAAACAACTCAGACTAGCGAAAATGCATTTCAAGCCTGCTGGTTAAATCAATTTAGCGCATTGAAGATTAATGGACCAGATGCTGAACGTTTCTTACAGGGGCAGCTCACCTGTAATTTGAACGACATTGATATCAACACTGTTCACTTTGGCGCTTGCTGCAATGCTAAGGGACGCATTGTTGCCAATTTCACCATCAGTTTTGATGGCGAAAACTACTGGTTAGTTTTACCCACTTTAAGTGCCAATTTATTAGAAAAGTATTTACAGAAATATAAAGTATTTTTCAAAGCGAATATTGAAAATTGCACCAATAGCCACTTGATATTCGGACTCTTCAACCCTCTACAGAAAGGCGCCAACCAAGGCGATGCCGTTCACCAGGTCACACCCACTGGTAGCCACCAGCGACTCAGTATTAGTCAACAACGTCAGATATTGGTGATAGAGAATGGCTCAGATTATGAAGTTGACCTGTTATCAAATCTACTGCCAACATTAGACTGGCGCTTAGCCGATATTAGCGATGGGATTTTCTATACGCAGGCTGATCAATCTGAGCAGTGGATCCCACAACATATTAACTGGCATCAATTAGGCGGCATCAGCTTTAACAAAGGTTGTTATACCGGCCAAGAAATCATCGCCCGCTTACAGTACCTTGGCAAAGCGAAGAAATCTTTGCAGCATTACCAGCTAGACGCTGAAACTGATGTTCAATTAGCCCTAAGTGCCCTTGGAACTCAACTATTTAGCCAAGAAGGTAAATCCCTAGGGGATATTTTGATTCATCGCTCCAAGCCTTCGTCTTCGCAATCGGCGATATCCGTACTAGCTGTTATCAATAGTGAAAATCCGCATCAGACCTTGTATTTGACGGATTCTAAGGATTTTCCTCTCACCTTACAGAACCTGCCCTATACTGAGGAAAAGGATGCATAAAAGGTTCAACAGTTTCGATGACAATTCCACTGGTCAAACAAGTAAAACAAGAGATCATTCAAGCACTTGAGAATGATGAGCTAGTGCTTCCAACCCTACCGGAAGTCGCTCTACAAGTAAGAGAAGTTGCAGAAGATGTAACGTCTAGCATCTCGGATTTGACCCGCATTCTGGGGCGAGATGCAGCGCTCAGTGCGCGCATGGTTAAAGTCGCTAATAGCCCGTTAATACGTGCTTCCGTGCCCGTTTCTGACTTAAATACTGCGGTCTCACGACTTGGCATCGACCTCACGAGCAATCTAGCCATGGGTTTAGCCATGGAGCAAATGTTTCAAGCGACCAGCGATATCGTTGATAAACGCATGCGTTCTTGCTGGTCAAAAAGCATTGAAATAGCCGCTAGCTGCCAAGTTTTAGCACGTCATTTTACCGACTTACAGCCCGATCAAGCGTTATTAGCAGGGTTAACTCATCAAATCGGCAAACTGCCGATATTAGCTTTTGCTGAACATAATGAATCTTTGTTAAATGATTCATTCGCTCTAGGAAAGGTCCTTACAGTATTACACCCCTCTCTTGGTAGTTATATTCTAAAGATGTGGGACTTCCCAGAAGAACTGGTTGCGGTATCTAAAAACTACCTATTATTTGATCGTAAGGTCGATAAAGTTGATTACGCCGATATTGTCCAAGTCGCCACCCTACAGAGCTACGCCGGTACGGACCACCCCTATACTAAATTAGACTGGAGTGAGATTTCATCCTTTGATCGCCTAGGTCTAGATCCTTCTACTTTAATTGCGGAGATGGAAGATGTCAGTGAAGAAATCATTGAAACTCAAGGGGCATTAGGAGGTTAACCCGTGATGGATTCATTAGCGGCCGATATTATGCGCGCTGTCGAAGATGGCAGCCTTAAACTCCCCACCTTGCCGGAAGTTGCTTTACGCATACGCCAATGCGAAAAAGATCCTAATTTAGATAATCTAGGGCTCACTCGCGTCATTGAACATGACCCAGCGACCACCGCGCAATTATTGCGCATTGCCAACAGCCCTCTGGTTCGACGGGAAGTCAAAGTGGCTGACCTCAGTAAAGCCATTAGTTTATTAGGGATGAGCTATTGCGCGAAAGTCGCCATCAGTATTTCAACTCGCCAACTATTTAATAGCAAAAATCCGGCCTCTGAAAAGAGAATGAGAGAGATATGGCAACACAGTTTAAATGTCGCCTGTCATTGTTACGTATTGGCTAATAAGGCAAGATTAGTCCCAGAAGAAGCCTTTTTAGCCGGTTTATTATTTAAAATTGGTACATTGCCCATAATTGCCATGGCGGATAATAATGAGGGGTATAGCCTAGACGAGTTGAATACGACTTTGGATCAAATCCATCCAATGTTAGGAGAGAGCATTCTCAGCCACTGGCAATTTCCCCGCTCAATCGCCGATATCCCACAAAATTATCGGGATAATAATCGCTACGTTCCAAGCATTGATTTATGCGACCTGGTGACGATCGCACATAATCGCGTCTGTAGTGAGGATAAAAGAATTCAATGGAATGACATTGCAGCACTAGAAAGAATGGGCTGGCATAGCAGCAGTATCGAAGAAGAGTTCACTAAACTCAGCGCCGACATTGAGCTCGCTTACGATGTCTTCGAATTCAATGGTCCTCGTGAACTCTAATTTATAACTCGCTAAAGGGATGTTCGCCGTCAGACCATAAAGGCGCCATCAATCCGTTAACCCAGGTAATAGGCACATCGGCAATGGTTTTATGTTGCCAATGAGGGGTAAAATCTTTATCGATGACCATCGCCCGAATACCTTCAGAAAAGTCAGGATGTCGGACCGATTGCAACGCCATAATCAATTCCCACTGCACAACTTCCTTTAACGTCATGTTTTTACCAAGCTGTAACTGCTGCATGATCAAATGTGCGGTCGCAGGACAGCCGGCATAAAAATTTTCTCGCCCTTGATTAAACCAAGCGCTGTCCGATTCGAGCTGTTCAAATCGACTGGTAATGCCAATTAACAATTGCTGGTTATCGGATACCGACGCAATATGCTCATTTTCAAGCGGCGAGAAAAGACGATCAATTTCTGCTTTAGCGCCATTGATATTCGACTCGGGAAATTCACATTCAGAAGCTTGCTCAACGGCGGTTAATAAATCGCGAACATACTGATTATTCATCGCCTTATTTTCTTGCCAAGGTTGCTGACGTAACGCTTCAATCACCTGATCAAGTTCATCATTAGCGAGGCAATAATTAACTAAGCCTACCTGTTTGCAGTCTACCGCATTCATCTGACTCCCAGTTAAAGCCATCCAATGGCCGATAGGAAATGGCAATCGACTTAAATAATAGCTACCTGCCACATCTGGGAATAAACCAATTCGAATTTCAGGCCAGGCTAATTTTAACGTTTCGGTCCCGACCTTGTGACTTGCGCCAATAAACAGCCCTAGCCCGCCTCCCATTACGAAGCCATGACCCCAAGCGATAAGTGGCTTACCAAAACGATGCACGCGATAATTCTTACTGTATTCTCCGGTAAAAAAAGCGTCGGCATAGGCTAAATGATCATCACCCGAAGCTTGCATGCTGTCGTAAAGCTGACGAATATCCCCTCCGGCACAAAAAGATTTATCACCCGCACCATGCATCACCATCGCCACGATGCCATCGTCATTTTGCCAGCGAGCTAAGATCTCATCGATTAAATTAACCATTTCAAGATCAACCGCATTCATTGTTTTAGCTGAATTCAATGTCATAATGCCAATTCGATATTGCCCATCGTGACTCAATAACTCTTCGGCTAAGACTAAGGGCTGCGTTGTTGTATCATTGGTTTTACTGGCTGGAGTTTTAGGCATGTTAAACTCTTAATATTTCGTCATTAATCAACATATTACAGGTTACGAGGCTTAAATTGCAGCTGTTATTTACCTTTATTATTCTCAGTATAATCACTTTGATCGCTATTATTTTAATGATGCTCAGCAAAAATACACGCAGCCATAAAATACGAGAAATTGCCCAACAAAACTCATGGCAATACCAAGAGTTCATCAACTTTAATGATCATATTAAACAAGCCAATTTTTCTATTCTAAATTACAGCACTAATGCCGTATTCCGTCACGCGATTAGCGCCGACGATACATGCTTCAAGTTAGGATTTAACTTTTTCGATTGTCGTGCAATTGAGCCATTAGGCATACACAATAGCAGCATCATTATCTTCAGCTTGGCAGTGGATAGCCGCTATCAAACGCTGCATCTAAGTATCTTTCCCCCCGCAAACAAAATACCAAAAGATGCCCTGCAATCTCCCTTCAATCCTCAGTCACTAGCTAATATCTGTCGCCAACAAAAGCTCGTGGAGTTAAAGCACTATGCCTTTAAAACCCATAACGCTTATACCAATAACAAGTCCCTTAGCGAGCTATTTTTACAAGACGAAGTTCAACCAGAGTGTGATCAAACTTCTTTATCGGCCTGGCTTTTGGCGCATCCGCACCTTCACATTGAGATCAGTAATGGCATGCTACTCGCTTATCAACCTAACCGATTACTGGATGATGATTCGATTATCCCTGCGATCCAAGCCGTAGCGGATATCTCTAATTTATTAAGTGATGTCAAAAACAACACAGAGCCTAGCTATGATAAAAATAATTAAACCACTCAGCGCACTGGCATTGATCAGCTCAAGCCTTTTATTCAGCGGCTGCACCGCTAATCAACAAGATAGTCTATTTGATAGTGTCATCGGTCTAGCCCGTGATAGTGTCGGCTTAGAAGTTAAAACCGCTACTGCTGGGGATGTAGAATTAACCTATATGGAGCGCCCAAGTACACTTGCGGAGAGTGCTGAAAGCATCCTGTTATTACATGGATTTTCAGCAAACAAAGACAATTGGATACGATTCACAAAAGCGTTGGATGAAAAGTACCATGTGATTGCCGTTGATTTAGCCGGCCACGGGGATTCTGAAAAGCAATTATCTACAGATTATGACTTGATTAAACAAGCCGAGCGCTTAGATTCGCTAATGACGTCTTTAGGCATCAATCGTTTTCACATTGCCGGCAACTCAATGGGAGGGGCTATTAGCGCGATCTATAGCCTAAACCATCCAGACAAAGTCAAAAGCTTAACCTTAATTGATGCGGCTGGAGTTGATGGCTCTGAGCCGAGCGAGTTCTATCAGGCACTGGCCAAAGGTGGTAACCCACTAATTGCGACGGATGAAGAGAGCTTTGAATACCGCATGAACTTCACGATGAGCCAACCACCACTATTACCTTGGCCTTTGCGCCCTGCCTTTATCCGTAAAACGATGGCGCGAGTTGATATTAATCAAAAAATCTTCACTGATATGATCGCGACCAAGCAACGCTTGATCGACAATAACTTTCAGCAATCAATCCAAGCAACAATTGCGGAACGTCAGTTGCCTACTTTGATCATGTGGGGTAAAGAAGATCGAGTATTAGACGTATCAGCGGTTGCTGCGTTTAAAGAAATCATTCCAGATGCCAGCGTTCATATTTTTGACGGTGTTGGCCATCTACCTATGGTTGAAATTCCTAATGAAAGTGCAGAAGTTTATCAGCAGTTTTTATCCACCGTAGAATAGTTTTGAGTAAAAACCCTGTTTGATAGCGACTCAATAGAGCGTATTTAGGCCGCTATTAAACAGGGCTCTTGCCCATGTTTGGATTTACGAGTGTAGGCACCCTTACCTTTTTTAGCCTTAACGACCTGCTGTCGATACACCTTAGATGTCACGAGTGCTGCCAGATGATTATGTTTGATTTTGCCGCGACCTAAATCTACGGATTCACTTTTTTTATCCATTATTTTCTCTTTAATTTTTCTTTAATATTTTCTTTATAACCTTAACGAAATGTCTCTCTAATTCGTATCACCAAGAATACGAACGCTCTATACTACGCGAGAATGATCCATCCGCGCCACCCAATCAGGAATACCTTCTAAACAGAGCTCAATCCATAACAGCTCGTTATAACCACACAATAGATAAGTCTTCTATTTACATCTATGCTTAATACATCAATGTGTCGGCGATCATTAAGGGATGTGAATGAGCAAACATAATTTCAATACCATCATTGTCGATGACTCTAAATCAATAAGAATTGTTCTTGATGCCAGCTTATCTCAATTGGGTATCGAGAACATTACTCACTGCAGTACTGGCCGCCAGGCGTTAGATACAATCAATGATGACCCTAATTATTACCAACTCATTTTCATTGATTTAAATATGCCAGAAATGGACGGCATGGAACTTATTCGCCATTTGGGTAAGCAAGGTTTTAAAGGCCGCGTAGTGATAATATCGGGAATGGAAGAAAGAGTGATTAACCTCGCCGCGGAGATTGCCCGCCAACACAAGGTTCACTTAATCGGCAATATCATTAAGCCGATCAGTTTTACAGAGCTGCAACATACCCTGACCAAGCTGCATTATTTCAATGAGCATTTAACCACCCCTCAAACATCACTGTCTAAAGCTGAAATTGAACTTGCCATCCATGAGCAACGAATCTTGCCCTATTACCAACCTAAAGTAGATAGCAAGAAAAACCAAGTCCATAGCATTGAGGTATTAGCCAGAATCGATAATCCTGGGAAAGGCAATAATATCCTCCCCGCTCGATTTATTAACTGCGCGGAAGATCATGATCTCATTGATATTATTACTTCACAGCTTCTTGAAAAGGCCATTAAAGACTTCGCTGAATTAAAACAAGCATTCGGTCATTCTCTTACCCTATCTTTTAACTTATCACCGATCCAGCTAGAGGATTTAACAACTCCTACTCGCCTCAATCAATTATTTAAGCAGCATGAGATTCAGCCTGAAGAAATTATTATTGAAGTAACTGAAGAACTGGCGTTGCAAACACCGAATCAACTAGAGACGTTAAACCGCTTACGCATTTGGGGCTATGGCATTGCCCTCGACGATTTTGGCACCGGCTTTACCAATGTAACCCAGCTAAAGCAGCTGCCCTTCAGTGAAATTAAAATTGACCGTAGCTTTATAACCAATATTCACAATGACCATTTCTCACAGGTCATTTGCAATACCTTGATTGATATTGCCAAGGAATATCAAGTGGAATTAGTTGCAGAAGGTATCGAGTCTCATGATGAGTACCTTTATTTAAAAAATCTGAATGCGCCGATGCTACTACAAGGCTATTTAATTTCTAAACCTAAACAAAAAAATGAACTCATCCGCTGGTTCCATAACTGGAAAAAAATGTCAGAAGCGAAAGTTGAGGGCTGAAGGTTAAAAGTTAAACAACATCTCGCTTCTCACCTAAATCACACTTCTTACATTCAAGCTCAAAACCTAGCATTGAATCTCTTCCCTCCTGACTTGTAACCCAAATACGATTTACCCAAGGTGGGTCATGGCGTACATGCTGAAAATGACCACAGGATAAGCGAGCGACCCAATGATCTTCTTCATCTTTGTGGTAGCCAACAATACCTTGCTTCATATACTCTCCGTCATTTCTCAAACGACAGACTAGAAACCCTAACCTGGCCGGATATTAACTGCTGATATACATCATCAAAGCTAGGACGCATTGCAGTATTTTCCTGCATGCAATCTATTGCCAACTTAACCAAAAGCTGAGTACCCTCATCTTCCTCAGGCTTTTTAATTAACAATAATAAATCATCAATTAAGCAGCCTAAAGCTCGGATCTCGATACGCTCCATCGCTTCTTTTTGTAACAGTGGTAAATAGGATAAATTCGTCGCTGCACCAAAATCGCCAAGCAATAGCTCACCTTTTTCATTAATCATTGTATTGTGAGCATATATATCACCATGGCTAACTTGCCTACTATGCATATGCGCCAGGGTCTCAACCATTTGTTTTGCGAACTGAGCGATGAGACCTGAATCAAACTCGGTGTCTTTGACAAAAGTATCGCGCGTGCACGTTTGCAACGAAGGTGGCAGCCCTAAATTAAAATAATCTTGAGAAATAAGCTCCATAACTAGACCCAGTGTTTTCTCAGCATCCTTTTGATCTAATTGAGCAACTACCTTAATTAAATGGTTATGCTCTCCCGTCGTTAAACAACAGTCTAATTCATCTTGAGGATAGCCATCGCTAGTAACATCCCCTTTGAATATCTTGACTGCAATATTCGTATCGGTATTTTCCAAGGTCTCAGGTTGATTAAGCCACTTTGCTCGATAAATAAATCCCGAGGCCCCTTCGCCAATTAATTCTCCGAGTTCAATATCGGTTAATGGGACTTCGACAATACGACTCAAATTCCCATTACTCGAATTAACGCTACGGGCTTCACCACAACCATCAATACGATCTGTGCGATTAAAGACATTGCCAGAAAAAGCCAACCAAGATAATTTAGGTAATTGAAATAACCAATCAGGCATAGATGTTAGTTGATTGGCTGATAACCTCGCCAACTCTAAATTTTTACACTCCGTCATGCTTTCTGGCAGCGAGGTTAAGCAATTACCCGCTAATGCCAATTTCTGTAGGCGATGAAGCTTGCCCATCGAATCGGGCAAATTTTCAATTTTATTATCGGTAAGAATCAGCCAGCGCGTATTTATCGGCAATACATCCTCATCAACTCGGACAACTCGATTGGACTTAAAACTGATCATTTCAAGCTTGGGACAACGAGCCAGTACCGCGGGGATATGATCAAAGTCATTATTCGATAAAAATAGAATCCGTAGCTCGGTAAATTGATCGAGATTTGAGGGCAGCTCAGATAAGCGATTATTCGATAAATCTAGGATTTCCAATGAGTCCACATGATCAAAAGCTTCTTCTGGAAATGTGGTTAATTCCTCAGATACCTGCAAACGCTTTATCACCTCAGACTGTAACGGTATATTCGATTTAGCTTGGATAGGAGATGATGTGTTTGAAGACTGCATAGATGACTGCCAAGGGACTCAAAGTAGGAAAAGTAGTAAATAGAAGCGGCTATATTTCGCGGCTATTCTAAAGCAATGTCATGCTTAACACAGCTTATATCTACCTCTTAGAGACCATTAGGCTGAACATATCGCCGAACGAGACCCGATAGTGATTGGCGCAAGCAGAGAAAAGCATTAGAATTCGACCATCAGATATACCCTATTAAGAGTCTCAACTATGCGCGCTACCCAATTCCTCATCGCTACCGTAAAAGAAACCCCTACGGATGCCGTTGTCATCAGCCACCAGCTGATGTTGCGAGCCGGCATGATTCGTAAGCTGGCCTCAGGTTTATACACCTGGTTACCCCTTGGTTTACGCACGTTACGCAAGGTCGAAGGGATCGTTCGCGAAGAAATGAATAAGGCGGATGGCCTTGAAGTATTAATGCCCGCCGTGCAGCCTGCTGAACTATGGCAAGAAACGGGGCGCTGGTTTCAATACGGCGGAGAATTACTTCGAGTTAAAGATCGCCATGGCCGCGACTTCTGCGTAGGCCCAACCCACGAAGAAGTTATTACCGACCTAGCGCGTAATGAGCTTTCTAGCTATAAACAACTACCGGTTACCTTCTATCAGGTACAGACTAAATTCCGTGATGAAACTCGCCCACGTTTTGGCGTGATGCGCTCTCGTGAATTTATAATGAAAGACGCTTATTCGTTCCATGCTGACCAAGATAGCTTGAACGAGACGTATGACAAAATGCATGGCGCTTACTCCAATATATTCAACCGCTTTGGTTTAGATTTCCGCCCGGTTGATGCCGATACCGGTTCGATCGGTGGTGCTAAATCTCACGAATTCCATGTTCTAGCTCAATCGGGTGAAGACGATATCGCCTTCTCTGATAGCTCTGATTTTGCGGCGAACGTTGAATTGGCAGAAGCCTTGGCTCCTACCGGCGATCGCCCTGTGGCAAGCGCTGAATTAACCACTATTGATACTCCTGATACTCATAGTATCGACGACGTATGTTCTTTATTAGCGGTTGAAACGAGCAAAGTCGTTAAAACCTTGATCGTTTTAGGAGCTCAAACAGAAGCACAAATAGAAGCCAAAGAAGCGGCTCCTCTGGTTGCTCTCGTCATTCGTGGTGACCACGAACTTAACGAAATCAAAGCTGAGAAAATAGCTCAAGTGGCCGAGCCACTAACATTTGCTAGCGATGCTCAAATTCGTGACCTTGTTGGAGCAGGCACTGGCTCTCTAGGTCCTATCGGTTTAATCGATAAAGGCATCGAAGTGTTTGTTGATCGTAGCGCTGCTCATTGTGCTGATTTTGTTTGTGGTGCCAATCAAGATGATAAGCACGTTACCGGCGCTAACTGGGACCGAGATGCGAACTTTACCGAAGTTGCCGATTTACGTAATGTGCTTGCCGGTGACCCAAGCCCATGCGGACAAGGTAACATCGAAATAAAACGCGGCATCGAAGTCGGCCATATCTTCCAACTAGGAACTAAATATTCAGAGGCACTAAAGGCGTCTGTTTTAGACCAAAATGGTAAAGATAAAACCATGACCATGGGTTGTTATGGTATCGGTATTAGCCGAGTTGTAGCAGCCGCCATTGAGCAGAACTATGACGATAATGGTATTATCTGGCCAGATGCTATTGCACCCTTCACTCTAGGTATCGTGCCTATGGGCGCTCACAAATCAGAAGCCGTGCGTGAAAAATCAGAAGCCTTGTATGCCGAACTTAAAAGCTTAGGCATCGATGTATTCTTTGATGATCGCGATAAAAAGACCAGCCCAGGGGTGAAATTCGCCGATATGGAGCTGATGGGCTTACCGCATCGTATCGTCATCAGCGACCGCGGTCTGGAAGCGGGTACTATTGAATATAAGCATCGTCGCGCCACGGATAAGCAAGAGATTGCCGTTGCCGACATCGTTGAATTCTTAACCAATGCAATCGAAGCTTAAATAATGCTTAATCGGTGGTGGCAATTAATCTGCGATACTTCATGGCTAAAGATAATACTCACTTTAGTTATGTTGTGCGGATTCTTTCCTGCCACCAGCTTGGCCAAAAGCCAACAAATTCCGCAAAAATCTGAAGCCAAACAACTGATTGATCAAGATCTAAAAACCGCATTGATTAAAGCAGTGTCTGACGCTGATAGTTTCGCTGATGAGTTTGATGCCCAAGTTTGGTTAGTCGACATGTCGGCAAGACTTAAACGCTACATCAAAGACCCCAAAAAACGCCTAAATTTACTGCGTATGGTTCACCAAGAGGCAACTCGCGCGGGTCTTTCTCCCGAACTAGTAATCTCAGTTATTCATGTTGAGAGTGCATTTAATCCTTATGCGGTTTCATATGTTGGCGCGCAAGGTTTAATGCAAGTCATGCCTTTTTGGAAAAAAGAACTTGGACGTGGTGACGATAACTTAATTAATACCGCAACGAATTTGCGTTATGGCTGTACGATCCTAAAACATTATTTGAAACGTGAGAAAGGCGACTGGATCAGAGCCCTCGCCCGTTATAACGGCAGTTTAGGGCGCACAAAGTATCCTGAGAAAGTAATGAATTTCTGGCAAAAATACTGGTTCGTCGATCACCAATAATCTATTCCTCAAGCCACTCGATTCTCCATCATCAACTGCACATCAGCCACAACTTCAGCATTATTTTGATCTTCATACATAGATAATAAACACGCTTCTAGTGCTTGCTGGCTTGAATTCAATGCATTGCGCGCAAGTTGGGTGGCCTCCATCGCTTCCATACCAAACACTGCATAACCGTCGGGGGATTCCACCACATAAGGCCAGTTAAATTCATTAGCATAATGCTCAAGGGCACGGCGCATTATTTCTTTCTCTGGATCAGCGTCCAATAAATTTTTCAGGCAGGCCGAGATGTTGCGTTTTTCCGCTTCGGAGATTCCAGGGTGAGTTGTGACAAATGCAGCAAACGCATCAAATAAATTAATCATGGGATGCCTCAGTTATTCAAGCCAGTAAAAAGGACCCCCAGTGCTACAGGACTGGAGTCTTTTTAGTTTAAGACAGAATACTGAAAACTTTAGCTATTTTTTCCGAGTTTTAAGTTTGTTTAAGAATATGATGTTTGGGTTTAAATCATTATGTTTTAAAGCGATTCTCCCCAGATAATCAGAGGGGGGTTGGCATGCTTTATTCCTCATTTCATACTATTTTTTTCTTTTTCGAGAGCCTTATGAAGGCCTTCAAGGTTCTGTGGTCCCCATAAAACGGTTGCTATTCGACCTTCAGGGGACATAATAATAGTCGCTGGTAAGCCTTTAACTTCCACTGTTTCCCATGCCTCTGGCCACTCAGTCAGCAGCGGAAATTGTATCGACATCTTTTCTTTTAACGATTTTAATTCTGCCTGCTCAAGCTCATCAAAGTTATAACCAATAAGCTGCACATCATTAGGATCTTGTAGAGCAAAAAATTGATTCAATTCAGGAATTTCTTGCCAGCATGGCTTGCACCACTCCGCCCAAATATTGATCACCCGCCATTGGCCTTGCCAGTTATTTCTTGGTGCATAATCTCCATCAACCAATTCAACCCCTTGATTAAACCAACCATCAAGAAGCCCCGTCTCTAATAAGGGCTTACAGGCGATTAATAGTAGACTCAGTGCCAATACCAGCACGGCTTGTATCCATTTATTTATCCAGTTCATTATCATCACACGCTTTTAACTGAGGAAGGTACTGCAGCAATGGCTTTGACCAAACAGACTTTAACTTTTCACTTTCTGTCATCAAACTTGTATTAAATGATATGACATCGCCTGTTGCGATCAAAGGCCAGTTTTCAGGGGGAATGTGCTGCAAATAATCATAAAGCGGGTAATGACTGAGGTCTCTAATCAGAAAAAAATGCTCTCCCGTTTTTATAATTAACTTTAAAGCTAACAGTTTATTAATCAGCGCTATAAGTTGCACTGAAGATATCCCACGACCACTATTTTTTTCTAGCCCTGCCTTCAACAAATTAATACTCAGCCCTTCTCCACTATCCTGCTGTTGTTTTAATAAGGCCAATAGATATAATCCCGATACGTCGTGATGAAAAGGGATTTCTTTTTCCGGCTGATCAATTCCCGCACCTTGCAAATAGACAATCTCAGCACCTAATAAAATAACCATCCATGAGATATAGACCCATAGAAGGAAGAGTGGCACGGCAGCAAAAGCACCATAGATAAGTTGATAGGATGGGAAGAAAGTTGTCGCCTCAGCAAAAATTTCCTGCCCGACTTCGAAGAACAAGGCAACGACTGCCCCACCAATAGCCGCATGTCGCAATGACACGTTACAATTTGGTACCGCCCAATAGATCAGGGTAAACGCTAGAAAACTGGTCAAGTAAGGCACAATAACCGCGAGGGCGAGCACTCCAGAACTCGGAACCCAGTCTTCTTTCCATAAACCTAAAGACGCAATGTAAGAACTGACGGCTAAGCCGGCACTGAGCATCAAAGGCCCTAAACTTAATATCGCCCAATACAATAAAAAACTCGCAACCCCCTTTCGCCCTTGTTTTAATTGCCAGATTTGATTGAAAGTATTCTCTATCGTTTTCAGCATCATAAAAGCCGTGACAACTAGCAATACAATACCGATCACGGTTAACTGCTGGGCTTGCTGAGAGAATTGGTGCAAATACCCCATCAAGGTATCACCGGAAGCGGGCACGAGATTACCGATTAACATGGCCTCGATATCACCGCGACCTTGCTTTAATGATGGGATCATAGACAGCACTGAATAGGTCACGGTTATGAGCGGCACAAGAGCAAACAAAGTGGTATAGGTTAAAGCGGCGGCATGGGTTTTATGCCCTAAACGATTGAACCGCTTCATAGCAAAGACAAATATGCCAAGCCCCTGATATTGCTTGAGTGCTTTTAACCACACGGCCTTCAATCCAACCTTATTTCGCCAGTTTCGCGAGTCTTCCACTCAGTTATCCTTAATACTATTTTGATTATCAGATAGTGCATGTTTGCGGTGAATGATAGCGATCTTTTCGCTACAATGCTGCTATTACACTTTATAAACTTTAGCATGAGCGAATCTTTTATGGATGTCACTATCTACCACAACCCACGCTGCTCTAAATCACGTCAAACTTTGCAGTTATTGCAAGAGCAAGGAATAGAGCCAACTATTCGTCTTTATCTTGAAGATAGCCCGAGTGCAAAAGAGATAAAAGATGTATTAAGCAAGCTCAATATCAGCCCTCGTGAGCTATTACGCAAAGGTGAAGACGCCTACAAAGAAAACCAGCTAAGTAATAAAGACCTCAGCGATGCCGCGTTAATTAAGGCGATGGTCGAATTCCCAAAGTTGATCGAACGTCCTATCGTCATTAATGGCGATCACGCTAAATTGGGACGCCCTCCCGAACAAGTATTGGAAATACTATAATGACAGCGAGCACAATCGCCCCTTATGTCTTAGTTCTCTATTACAGCCGCGGGGGCACAACGGCCAAAATGGCGCAAGCGATTGCCCAAGGTGTCGAAATGATCTCGGGTATAGAAGCTCGCATTCGCACTGTGCCTGCAATTTCAACTAATTGCGAAGCGACAGAAGAGTCGATCCCTGCCGAAGGTGCAATTTATTGCACTGAAGACGATTTAAAGCATTGCTCAGGTCTCGTCATGGGCAGCCCAACTCGTTTTGGTAATATGGCTGCTCCGTTAAAGTACTTTATCGATAGCACCAGTAATCTATGGATGACAGGTAAGTTGGTTGATAAGCCAGCTGGAGTTTTTACCGCAACCTCAAGCTTACATGGTGGTCAAGAAACCACACTGATGTCGATGGCCTTACCTTTGATTCATCACGGCATGATCTACTGTGGTATTCCTTATACCGAAACAGCTCTATTGCATACAGAAGCAGGAGGCACTCCATACGGCGCATCTCATTGGTCTGGCAATGACGGTGAGCGCGCTTTATCTGAACACGAACTCAAGCTGTGCCAAGCTCAAGGTAAGCGCATTGCTAAATTGGCAAAACAGCTGGTATTAAATAGTTCTGAGGCTAATGCATGAATAAGCTAAAAATCAGCCGCATCCTAACTCTAATAAGCTATATCGGCTTATTAGCGGCCATCTTCGGGGGCATATTGGCCGGGGGTAGTGAAGAGACAAAAGACATGAGCATTGGAATTCCCTTGTTCATTTGGGCGGTACTGAGTCTTCCATTATTTATATTTATTCCAGGCTTAATCAGCGGCAGTCATAAATCAGCCTCGTGGCTTTCGTATGTCACCATGATTTACTTTATTGGCTCAATCCTAGTATTTTTCACCCCGAGAGGCGAGTTTTGGGGAGGCCTAATGGTTCTCTTTACACTAGTACTTTTCGTAACAACGATGCTTTATACCCGCTGGAAAAAAGAAGAAGAGAAAACATCATGAAATTAAATGTTTATTTGTCCGGTGAGATCCATTCTGACTGGCGCGCGACGATTGCTGAAGGTATCAAAACCGCTGGCTTAGATATCGAATTATCAGGCCCCAATACCAACCATGGTGCGAGTGATGATTGTGGTGATGAGATTTTAGGTACCGAAGAAAAGCCATTTTGGAAAGATCATAAAGCCTCTAAAATTAACAGTTTACGTACGCGTAAATTGATATCAGATGCCGATATCGTGGTCGTACGTTTTGGTGAAAAATATAAGCAATGGAACGCCGCATTTGATGCAGGCTATGCAGCGGCCTTGAACAAGTCTCTGATTGTCATGCACAGCCCAGAAATCACTCACCCCTTGAAGGAAGTCGACGCTGCCGCTCAAGCGGTATGTGAAACCCCAGAGCAAGTTGTTGAAATTTTCAAATACATAATAAGAGACTGTTAATAGCAAACGCTTTAATGGTTCTGGCATAAAAAAAACACCCTACAGCGAAGCTCTAGGGTGTTTTTTTAGTCTTAATGAAAGAGGCTGGCGATTAGCGTTCGTCTTCCCATTCTCCGTCTGTGCTTTCATCAGCGACTTCAGTCAAACTCACTTCACCACATTTCTTACATTTGCCTTCAACGATCACAACACCGTTCAATTCATATTCTTTTGGCTCAACCATACCTAGATCTGCTGCCTGGCAGGCATTACACCAAGTCTGAGTAAGAAAAGCTTCTTTATCTTCTTCTGTACGTTCATCGAAGTTACGTTCGATGATCTCATCATTGCTTGTTTCAATATCAGTCATGATCTTTCACTTTTTACATCATTTGGGTTTATGGGGGCATTCTATCAGATCAAGTGCTTATATATTAAACACTGTCTGTAATTTTCTGCTATTCCCCCTCAATATTTAAGGATTATTGTCTAGACTTAACTTTATGATATGTATTAATACGAAGGTTTGTCATGAATTTCAAAGTTAAGCAGCAGCTAATCATCGCTTTCATTGCGATTTCAGCTATTTCCATTCTTATCTCTTCTGTTCTAATTGGTGATAATGCTATTTCAGAATCTGAAACTGCGATAAAACACCAGGTTGAACAGAAACTGATAGCCGCTCGAGATCTGAAAAAGAGCCAAATCGAAGATTATTTCACCTTAATTGATAATCAAATTAAGGTCGCGTCCTCAGCCCCTTGGATCATTGACGCTGCAGACTACCTCAAACAAGCTTTCTTTGATTACCCTTTGCAAACCGGTGGTAAAATTGAGATTTCGGCTATCAAAAAGTATTATGAAAATGAATTCGACCGAGTATTCAAAGAAAATAATGATGGCAATAGTGCAAATACCAGTCTTCTATTTAACAGTATTAGTGATAACGCTCTTTTCCTACAACAGGACTACATTGCGCTAAATAGCCAACCTCTTGGCAGTAAAGATGCTTTAGTGAAAACCGAAAACAATTCAGCCTATGATATTTTGCACCAAGAATATCATCCGACATTACGTAAATACCTCCAGACTTATGGCTTCTACGACATCTTCATTGTCGAACCAGATTCTGGGCATATCATTTATTCTGTTTTCAAAGAGCTAGACTTTGCAACGTCTCTGATGACTGGCCCTTATAAAGATTCAGGACTAGGCCAAGCCTTCAAGCAAGGGATGCAACTACAGAATGCTGATGATACAGCACTAATCGACTTTGCTCCCTATTTACCCTCTTATGACGCAGCAGCATCCTTTATCGCCTCCCCCATCATGCGAGATGGTGAACGTTTAGGCATATTAATTTATCAAATGCCCATTGATGGCATCAACGATATTATGACCAATAAACAATCGTGGAAAGAGACAGGGTTTGGTGATTCAGGAGAAACTTACTTGGTCGGTGGCGATGGCCTATTACGTAGCCAAAGTCGATTTTTAATCGAAGACAAAACCGCTTACCTAGCCGCAATGAGCAATTCAGTGGATAGTAAAACCCTTGCTAAAATCGATGCTTCTGGCTCTGCGATTGGCTTACAAAAAGTCGATAATGCCAGTAGCCAAGGCGCCCTAAAGGGTAATTCGAATATTACCTATTTAAATGACTATCGTAATGAACCCGTCATTTCAGCTTTTACCCCCATAGAAGTACTTGGCCTTAAATGGGGCCTACTCAGCGAAATAGACCAGCAAGAAGCCTTTTTGCATTTAGAGCAGCTAAGCAACTCAATCATCACGACCACCGTCATTATCGCTGTTGTACTCATCATTATAATGGGAGTAATTGGAGCTTATTTCACCCGCATTGTGGTAAAACCTATCGAAACTTTTTCAGATAAAGTGTCCCAGATTACCAGCCAGCAAGACCTGACTATTCGTATCCCAACCCAAGGCAATAACGAATTTTCAGCCTTAGGCACTGAACTAAATGCGATGCTGGAAAGCCTTGCTACTTTCGTCAGCAATATGCGTGTGAGTGCAGAAAATTTAGCCAACAATTCGAAGCAGTTAAACGATGCCTCAAGCGGCGCTGCAGAACAAGTGAACCAACAAAACCTTGAAGTTAATGCAGCGGCTACTGCTACCACAGAATTAAGCGCCTCTATTACAGAGGTAGCTTCTAGCGCTGAGCAGGCAGCGAGCCAGATGCGTACGACCCGCGACCAAGTTAATACGAGTATGGGCACTGCGAATGCAACCCAGGCCGATATTTATCAGCTACAAGAAAATATGAATACTGCCATTAATGCCATGGCCCAGTTAGAAACTGAAAGCCAAGGTATTGGTGCTGTACTGGATGTCATTCAAAATATTGCCGAACAAACCAACCTACTAGCGCTTAACGCCGCTATCGAAGCAGCAAGAGCAGGCGAACAAGGTCGTGGATTTGCGGTTGTAGCAGATGAGGTTCGTACCTTAGCTAGCAGAACAGCAACCTCAACCGATGAAATCCGCAGCAAAATTGAATCACTGCAAAAAGGTGTCGAGAACGCCCGCCAATCAGTACAAGCATCCCAAGAAAATACTCAAAGTAGCATAGAGAAAGTCGAAACAACCGTCAGCTCGATGCAAGAAGTAACGGGGTACGTCGATGAAGTGGATCAAATGAATGCCCACATCGCCACTGCAGCCGAAGAGCAAAGCCAAGTAACCGAAGAGATCAATCGTAATGTTTTATTGATTCAGGACTTATCAGAGAACGTATTAGAGCTTGCCACCAGCATCACTAATGCCAGTAACGACGTAAGCTCTGTCTCAGTGGATATTCACAGCCAAGTGGATCAGTTTAAGGTTTAGGTTTTATATTCTGCCCTTCTCCGTGTAGCGAAGCGTCTCCGTGTTCTCCGTGGTGAATAGCTTTTCTTTGCTTTGGCAGCAGTTTAGGCGCTAGAGCAAAAGAAGTTTTACCACCGAGTACACGGAGCGCTGCGCTTCACAGAGGAAAGACATAGCAGAAAGTACAAATAAACGACAGGCACAAAAAAGCCGCTGTCCCTTTAATTGCTTAAAGAGAACAGCGGCTTTTCGTTACAACTATTTCAGAGATTTGAATTACTTCAAACGTTCCCAAACTGTTGCAATACCCTGACCCATGCCGATACACATAGTAGAAACACCGAACTGAGCATCTTTCTGCTCAAGAACGTTGATCAAAGTAGTAGAGATACGAGCACCAGAACAACCTAGTGGGTGACCAAGAGCGATGGCACCACCGTGGATGTTAACGATTTCGTCAGCTTTGTCTTTAAGACCAAGGTCTTTAACACAAGGAAGAGACTGAGCAGCGAATGCTTCGTTCAATTCCCAGAAATCGATATCTTGTGCAGTCAAGCCTGCACGCTTAAGTGCTTTCTTAGTAGCAGGAACTGGACCGTAACCCATGATCGCCGCATCACAACCGGCAACAGCCATTGCTTTGATACGTGCACGAGGCTTAAGACCTAGCTCTTTAGCTTTCTTGCCGCTCATAAGCAACATAGCTGCCGCGCCATCAGTGATCTGAGAAGAAGTTGCTGCCGTAACAGTACCCGCTGCTGGATCGAAAGCTGGACGTAGCTTGCCTAGAGTTTCAAGAGTCGTTTCAGGACGGATAGTTTCGTCTTGAGAAACAAGAACCTGCTTGCCATCTTTATCGTGACCAAACATAGGAACGATTTCGTTTTTGAAATCCCCTTCGTCAGTCGCTTTTTGTGCAAGACGGTGAGAACGCTCAGCGAAAGCATCCTGTTGTGCACGAGTAATACCGTGCATCTTACCTAGCATTTCAGCGGTAAGACCCATCATGTTAGACGCTTTAGCAGAGTACTTAGAAGATGCAGGGTTATGGTCGAAACCATGCTGCATGTTCACGTGACCCATGTGCTCAACACCACCAACAACGAATACATCGCCGTTACCAGTTTGAATCGCTTGTGCCGCAGTGTGGATTGCAGACATCGCTGAACCACATAGACGGTTAACAGTTTGTGCAGCCGCTTCTTTTGGAATAGTCGTCAATAAAGAAATCTGACGAGCAACGTTAAAACCTTGCTCCAAAGTTTGGTTTACACAACCCCAGATTACATCTTCAACGTCAGATGCTTTAGCGCCAGGGTTACGCTCAAAAAGAGCGTTAATTAGGTTTGCAGAAATGTCTTCAGCACGTACGTTACGGAAAGCACCACCTTTAGAGCGGGCCATCGGTGAACGTACTGCGTCAATTACAACTACATCATTATCTTCGTAGCTCATTTGTATTCTCCTAGTCTCGTTCGTCAATTAACCGAAGTAGCTTTCGCCATTCGCAGCCATTTCACGCATCTTATCAGTCACGTGGTACAAAGGACTGATGTCCTTGTACTTGTCAGCCATTTCAACGAAGTTAGCAAGACCCACTGTGTCGATGTAACGTAGAGCACCACCACGGAATGGAGGGAAGCCAACGCCAAATACCAAAGCCATATCCGCTTCAGCAGCTGTATCTACGATGCCTTCTTCAAGACAACGAACAACTTCGTTACACATTGGAACCATGCAGCGAGCAATGATTTCTTCAGCGTCGAATTCACGTGCTTCGCCCAATACAGGTGCAAGCAACTCAAGAACAGACTCATCGAAAACTTTCTTCGGCTTGCCTTTCTTATCTTCAACGTAGGTGTAGAAACCCTTGTTATTTTTCTGACCGTAGTATTCGTTTTCGAACAATACGTCCATAGCAGACTTAAAGTCAGCCTTCATGCGCTCAGGGAAACCTTCCGCCATAACGTCGTTAGCGTGTTTACCGGTATCGATACCCACAACGTCCATTAAGTAAGCAGGACCCATTGGGAAGCCGAACTTCTCCATTACTTTATCTACTTGACGGAAATCAGCACCGTCTTTAAGTAGAGAAGCGAAACCGCCAAAGTAAGGGAACAATACACGGTTAACCAAGAAACCTGGGCAATCGTTAACAACTACTGGGGTTTTACCCATTTTCTTAGCATAAGCTACAGTCGTTGCAACAGCTTCTTCAGACGTCTTCTCACCACGGATGATCTCTACAAGAGGCATCATGTGTACTGGGTTAAAGAAGTGCATACCCAAGAAGTTTTCAGGACGCTTAACGCTCTTAGCCAAAAGATCGATAGAAATAGTAGAAGTGTTAGATGCTACGATAGCGTTATCGCTTACGTGACCTTCAACTTCTGCTAGTACGATGCCTTTAACTTTAGGGTTTTCAACAACCGCTTCAACAACAACATCAACGTCACCGAACTCTGCATAAGACAAAGTTGGACGGATGCGGTTAAGGGTTTCACCCATTGCAAGAGGCTTCATCTTCTTACGCTCAACGCGCTTAGAAAGAAGTTTGTTAGCTTCGTTCAAACCTAATTCGATACCCGCTTCTGCGATATCTTTCATTAGGATTGGTGTGCCTTTAAGTGCAGAAATATAAGCGATACCACCGCCCATAATACCCGCACCCAATACTGCAGCCTTGTTAGTAGGCTTAGCAATGGCATCATATTCTTTGGCTTTTTTCTTCAACAACTGGTCGTTATTGAACAAACCGATAAGTGCTTCAGACTCAGTGGTCTTAGCTAGCTTAGCGAAACCTTTAGCTTCAACAGCAATTGCCTTGTCGCGAGTCAGGTTGTGATGCTTCTGCATAACCTTGATCGCTTCGATTGGCGCAGGGTATTGACCCTTAGTTTGGCCTTTAACGAAACCTTTAGCAGTTTCGAAAACCATCATGCCTTCCATAGAGTTCAAAAGACCTTTACCAGTCTTAACAGCACGACGTGCTTCGAAATCTAACTCACCAGCAATTGCAGATTGCAACATAGCGATAGACTGTTCGCGAACAGCATCAGCAGCAACAACAGCGTCAACAGCACCCATTTTCAGAGCTTTGTCGGCACGGTTCTCAGCGCCCATGCAGATCCATTCGATCGCATTATCAGCACCAATTACACGAGACAGACGAACTGTACCGCCGAAACCAGGCATAAGACCTAGCTTAACTTCTGGTAGACCTACTTTCGCTTTTTCAGACATCACACGGAAGTCTGTTGCTAGGCACATTTCAAAACCACCGCCAAGAGCGATGCCATTGATTGCTGTAAGAGTAGGAACAGGTAAATCTTCAACTGCGTTGAAAATTTCGTTACCTTCTAACAACCACTCAACGATCTCTTCTTCAGGACGCTGGAACGCATCGCCGAATTCAGTGATGTCAGCACCTACGATAAAGCAATCTTTACCAGAAGTTACCAAAACACCTTTAACATCGCTGTTGCCTTTAATGGCAGCAGTTGCCGCTTTTAAATCTTCAAGAGTCACACGGTTAAACTTGTTAACAGACTCTCCATCAAGATTGAAGTTAAGTTCGGCAATGCCGCCTTCAATCATTTTCACCGTGATGGCTGTACCGTCGTAAATCATCAAATGATCTCCACGTTGGGCTTAATTACTGCAGAAGCGTAAAATCAAGATACTTCTTGCACTGAGATAACGGCTATCTGTTCAATAAACAGACAATTCATACGACCGTTTGAATCTAGTTCGACACAATCCGCGAAAGGCTCTGAAAAGTCAAGAGTCCTCCGCAACTGCCAACAAAAGAATAGCTAATTTTGTGCAAATTAAAGGGCCATTCAGTGCTATCTGGGCCAAATACAAGAAAGTTCGTATCTTCTTAGAGAAATACACTCTTTAAATGTGAATGCTTTATCTAGCAACTGCCAATCCAAGACTAACGTACTACTAAAACAGCTTTTTTGTTACCTTTTGTAATCTACCCTTTGGATTAACCCATCTTTTCCTTAGTATGAGAAAGCGTAAAAATACGCCAATAACAATAAAACCGATAAACGTGAGACCGTATGAAAACTTTAACAGCTTTAAAAAGTTTGCTCCTGATCACCTTCTCGCTATTCATAGCGGTTCAAGTTCATGCTACCCCGCAACAACTACTAGCCAATGTTCACAAACTACGTCTACTTTCTACCGAATCACTCACCAACTTTTATATGTATTCCGGTTTAGATGCCGATTCTAAATATGGAAAGAAGATTATCGATAACCTAGATGCATTTAATAAAACATTTGAGCTTACTCGCCAATTGCCCGCGGCAGATGGCATTGAAGACTCAATTTCAACAATTGATACTTCGTGGCAACAATTTGAAGAGTTGATTCGAATCAACTATAACGATATGGAAACTCAAGGCTTTCCTAATGTGCGCTTAGTCGATGAAATGGGAAAAGTTAATGCTTCGTTATTAAAATCATTAACCAAGGCTTACGAAGACGCCAAAATCAGTACTGGTATCACCCCTCCAGTCGCTGTAGAAACCGCCCGCACCTTAGCAATGACGATGGAAGAGATTACTTCTCAATACGCTGCTCGTGGAACATCCAATCTAGGACAGGTTTTTATGGGGTCGTATGAGCGTTCTTTAGAACAGATGGCTGACGCTTTCCGCATAGAACTAGTGAATTTAAAGAGCCAAGTAAATCCTGAAAGTAGCAAACGAATTTTGCGCGCGATTGATAGCAAGTGGAATTTTATGGAACGTTCGATTAAGAACTATAACGAGAATACGGTACCTTTTTTGGTGACCAGTTATAGCGAACGCATCATCATGAACTTAGAAGAATTAGTAGCAATGCACGACTAGTCATTGCTACCCGTTTTACGATACTTTTGTCGCGCCTAGATAAAACAGAAGCAATCAATTAAAGCTGCTGAGCTGAATCGATCCATTGATTAATCATCTCAGCAGTACTTCCCTTACTTTCAATGCTCAAGATACTGGCTCGATTATCATAGACCTCAATCATCTGAACATCTGCGGTTACTTGCGATAATAAGAGCTCTAGTTTTTCGAGATCTGGCTGCTGAACATTATCATGCCAACTCCAACCTTCACTCAATCCCTCTTGCTCCCAACCTGCTTGACGAACAATACACCAGCGTAAAGTTTGGCTTTTAATACCAGGGTTAAAGCGTTGATAGCGAGTCGCGGTAATATCATCGCGAACTCCCGTCTTCTTGCTATTGGATTTAAACGTATCCAGTTTTACTTGCAGGCCCAACTTAATTGCCTCCAGACGCAGCGCGGCTAAGCGCTGCTGTCGAGGGCTAGGTTTCAGCATATAAACTGAACCAAATACCGCTAAAACGATGAAGACAACAATAACCAGCGGGCTCATCCTGCCATTTCCTCAAGCTCTAACCAACGTTCCTCTAAAGCTTCGAGTTTTTCTTCAATCTGCTGAACTTCAGCCAATTTAGCCGTTACATAATCATTATCTTTTTGATAAAAATCAGCACTGCCCGTTTCTTCACCTAGCTCAGCTTGCTTAGCTTCTAAGGCTTCGATTTGTTTAGGTAATTCATCCAGCTCGCGCTGAAGCTTATAACTCAACTTCTTCGCGGGACTTTTAGGCTTCTCAACTGGAGCAGCCTGCTTAGGGCTTGTTGATTGTGAAGGGGCCTTCGCTTTTTTAGCCCCAGACTTAACCGCCGCATCAAACTGAGCCTTAGTTTCTTTATCTCGAGTTTCCCAGTCCGTATAACCACCAACCTGCTCGTCGATATTGCCTTGGCCATCAAACACCCAAAGCTGAGTCACAACGTTATCTAAGAAAGCTCGATCGTGACTAACCAATAATAAAGTCGCGTCATATTCCACCAGTTTCTCTTCTAACAGCTCTAGGGTTTCAACATCTAGATCGTTAGTCGGCTCATCCATAATCAATAAGTTACACGGTTTCAGGAAAAGCTTGGCCAGCAATACGCGGTTACGCTCACCACCCGACAAAGACTTAACTGGCGTACGTGCACGAGCAGGTTCAAATAAGAAGTCTCCTAAATAACCTAGGATGTGACGACTACGACCACCGACTTCAACCTGATCTTTACCATCACCGACGTTTTCCGCCACGGATTTTTCTAAATCAAGCAGGCTACGGGCCTGATCAAAATAAGCGACATCGAGCTTAGTTCCGACTTTAATCGTCCCTGCTTCTGGCTTTATCTTCTCTAATAGCAGTTTCATCACGGTACTCTTACCCGCACCGTTTGGCCCCACCAATCCGATACGGTCACCGCGCATAACGACACTGGTAAAATCACGCACGATTTCTTTACGCTGCGCTTCTTCACCAGGCTTAGCGGCAAGGTCAAAACCAAAAGAAACATTTTCAAGCTCAAAAACACTCTTGCCTGAACTCTCGGCGGAATTCATTGAAAGCGAAACATTACCTTGGCGCTCGCGACGCTGGCTGCGCTGATTACGCATTTCTTTTAAGCGCTCAACACGACCTTCGTTACGAGTACGACGCGCCTTAACACCTTGGCGAATCCATACCTCTTCTTCGGCTAAACGCTTATCAAATAAGGCGTTCTGTACTTCTTCTGCCGCAAGGCGATTCTCTTGATGTTCCAGGAAGCCCTGATAAGTACCTTTCCAAGAATAAATACTGCCACGGTCAAGTTCGATAATACGTGTCGAAAGTGCTTGTACAAACGCGCGATCGTGGCTAATAAAGAGTAACGTGCCTTTAAATTGCACCAGCTGCTCTTCTAACCAACGAATGGTCGCAATGTCCATATGGTTGGTTGGCTCATCAAGAATCAGCAAGTCAGGTTCCGATACCAACGCTTGCGCTAACATCACGCGACGCTGCCAACCACCTGACATAGAGTCAAACGCGGCGTCACCCGGCAGATCTAGGCGATCTAGAATAGAATCGACTTTTTGCTGCCATAACCAACCGTCATTGCTTTCAATGACATGCTGCAGTCGCTCTAAACGCGCAAGATCAACATGCTCACCTTTTAGAATTTCTTCATGGTATTCAGAAATCGTCGTACCCAACTCACCCAAACCAGAAGCGACTACTTCATACACGGTTTGCGGATCAGTCACGGGCAACTCTTGCTGCAGCGCTGCAATTTTAACGGTATCGCTATGCTGCACTAGGCCTTCGTCGGGCTTAATCTGCTTATTAAGAATTTTCAATAAGGTCGATTTACCTTCACCATTACGCCCAAGCACACATACACGCTCGCCCGCATTAATATCAAGATCAACTTTATTCAGTAGAACATGATTACCAAATGCCAAGCAGGCGCCTTTCAACCGAACCAAAACCATAATTTTTTACTCAAAAGTGTCGATAGCTATAAATTGGCGCTAGTATACGCACTTTTACCGTTCAAGCCGACGCTAAGCACACACTTTGTTCTAAACCCTTGAAATTCTGAGCCTTATAGCATGACTTTGTATGAATAACGCAACAGTGTGTTTAGGCTGTATTGCGTAAAATACCTTGTGAGCCTTTCTAATAGCTGTAATTATTGTTTCACTCAGCAAAACTGATTTATCGATACCCTAGCGGAATAAATATAATGACAATCCACTTAAACAAGGGGCACCTGCTTGCCCTATCTCTAATTTTAATGCTTACCATCTGGTTAGGCATCGGCTTAAGCGCGGGCACTGAAGAGTATATTAACCCCCGCCCCCTCGTCATGGACGATGGCCTACAAAAGGTTCAAGTTGAGATCATGAAAGGTGACCTAGTAGAACGAGCCATCAGTATCTCAGGGAAAACAGCGGCAAACCGCAGTGTTGAACTGAAGTCTGAGATTCGCAGCAAGGTGAAAGCCGTGCATAAACGAAAAGGTGAGCGGGTTAAAAAAGGCGACCTTATTGTTGAATTGGATGCCCGTGATTGGCCTGCACGAGTAGAGCAAAGCAAAGCCAGCTTACGCCAATACCAAATTGAATATAAAAGTGCCCAGAAGCTACTTAAAAAAGGCCTGATTAACGAATCTCAAATTGCTCAAGCAGAAACAGCCCTAGCCAATGCCAAAGCTGAACTCACCAGTGCCAAAATTAACCTTGCTGCAAGCCGTATTACCGCCCCTTTTGATGGCATCGTTGACCAACGCTATGTTGAACTGGGTGATTACGTTAAAGAAAATGTAAATATCGTTAAGGTCTTGGATTTCTCACCCTATTTAGTCGTCGGTAATGCTGCAGAAAAAGACGCTTCTTTTATCAATATTGGCGACCCAGCAAGTGCGTTATTAATTACTGGGGACACGATTAAAGGACGCATTAGTTTCATTGCAGCTGAATCTAATGAAAGTACTCGCACCTTCCCGATTGAGATGGAGATTGAGAATCTAACCGGGTCAATGACCAGTGGTTTAACCGCTAAAATAATGGTTCCGCAACCTAAACAGTTTTCTCACTTGGTATCCCCTGCGTTATTAATTTTAAATGACCAAGGCAAGCTAGGATTAAAAGGTTTAACAGAAGACGACAAGGTAATTTTCCACGATATTCAAATTGTAAAAGCCGTTAGTAATGGCATTTGGATTACCGGCCTTGAAGAAGAAAGCAAAATCATCACCGTTGGCCAAGGTTTTGTCGAATATGGCGAAACAGTTTCCCCTGTGTACAAAACGGATTACAAAACTGAGCCGCAGTCAGAGCAAGAAATAGAACCCCAAGCGAGCCTTGCTGAGACGGGGCAAGAGTGATGAATAATTTTATCGAAGCAACTCTGCACCGCCACCGAACCGTATTAATGTTATTTGTGCTGATTATGATCATTGGCACAGTAACAATGATCACCATCCCAAAAGAAAGTAACCCAGACATTACCGTTCCCATTGTTTACGTCTCAGTAAGCCATGAAGGGATATCTCCGGAAGATGCCGACCGCCTTATTTATAAACCTCTAGAGAGTGAATTAAAATCTCTTGATGGTTTAAAAGAAATGATCAGCACCGCTTCTCAAGGCCACCTATCCGTCACGCTTGAGTTTTATGGTGATGCCAACATCGACCAAGCTTTAATCGATGTGCGCGAAAAAGTTGATGCGGCAAAAAAAGACCTACCCAGTGATAGTGACGAGCCGTTAGTAAAAGAAATTAACGTTGCCCTCTTCCCCGTGATGATTGTTACCCTTTCTGGCAATGTTGATGAAAGCTTATTATATGCCAGCGCAGACCGCTTAAAAGATGCAATGGAATCTCTACCAGGGGTTCTCGGTGCTGATATTGTCGGTAAACGTGAAGAGCTTGCTGAGATTATTGTTGATCCCGCGCGCATGGACAACTACAACCTTTCTTTCTCTCAATTAGCGACTCTTGTTAGTAATAATAACCAGCTGGTTGCGGCTGGAGATCTTGATACAGGCGCAGGACGTTTTTCTGTAAAAGTTCCTGGTTTAGTTGAAGATGTAAATGACATATTAAATATGCCGATAAAAACAGAAGGCGATAACGTGGTTAAATTCCGCGATATTGCCGTTGGCCGCTTAACCTATAAAGACCGCAAAGATATCGCTCGTATTAATGGTAAGAGTGCTGTGGTTTTGGAAATCAAAAAACGCATTGGCTCCAATATTATTGAAACCCTAGATCAGGTTAAATACATTATTGAACAAGCCAAACCAATGCTGCCCGACGGTATTGAGATCAGCTATAGCCAGGATGAATCAAAGAACATTAAAAACATGCTCAATGACTTATTCAACAATGTATTAGTCGCCACTATTTTAGTGATGATTATCGTTCTGGGTAGCTTAGGCCTTCGCTCAGCAACCATGGTTGGCTTAGCAATACCAGGCTCCTTCCTCATTGGTATTTTATTATTGGACGCCATGGGTTATACCCTCAATATGGTGGTTTTATTCTCGCTTATATTAAGTGTCGGAATGTTAGTTGATGGAGCTATTGTCGTGACCGAATACGCTGATCGTCGCATGGCAGAAGGTGCTAATAAATTTTACGCCTATAGCGAAGCCGCTAAACGTATGTCTTGGCCGATTATTGCTTCAACAGCGACAACTCTCGCGGTATTTTTTCCTTTGCTATTTTGGCCAGGAACCACTGGCGACTTCATGATGTTTTTGCCATTAACCCTGCTATTTACGCTGTCGGCATCACTAATCATGGCACTCATTGTTGTACCTACGATTGGCACTATTATCGGTAAAAGTGGTGATCATAACGAAGCTAGCCTAGCCACCATGAAAGCCGCTGAATCCGGTCACTTTGATGAAATCCCAGGCTTTACTGGGCGTTATGTTCATCTTTTAGAAAAAGCGTTACATCACCCGGTAAAAATATTTTATAGCGCCGTCGCGGCACTGTTCTTATCGTTCGTAATCTATGGCCAGCTCGG
>ENA-ORXI01000075-ORXI01000075.1-sediment-metagenome-genome-assembly--contig:-NODE-75-length-66428-cov-3.742581_pt1 | contig 66428 bp, 63 predicted proteins | sample MGYA00237861_ERZ511468 | MGnify/ENA primary metagenome ERZ511468 (study PRJEB26299, sample SAMN06266213) | sediment metagenome | isolation source: Hudson Canyon methane seep mesocosm | place: USA:Hudson...
CCCCCAGCGCCGGAACCGCCAGCCGCAGTAGTTCTCGGTCAACCGGGCGCACGGCGTGATCGTAGGTCCCGCCGACGCCGTGGACCCTGCCCGCCTCTAGCCTGATTCGCATGAGTGACTCCACAGGCCGGTCCACCATGAAGCCCCGTTCGCACGAGGTCACCGACGGCGACAACCGGGCTCCCGCCCGGGCCATGCTGCGAGCCGTAGGCATGACCGAGGACGACTTCGACAAGGCCCAGGTCGGCATCGCCTCGTCGTGGAACGAGGTCACCCCCTGCAACCTGCCGCTCGACGCGCTTGCCACGCGTTGCAAGGCGGGCGTCACCGCCGCCGGCGGCTTCCCGATGGTGTTCAACACCATCGCCGTCAGTGACGGGATCTCGATGGGCCACGAAGGCATGCGCGCCAGCCTCGTCAGCCGGGAGATCATCGCCGACTCGGTCGAGGCCGTCATGCACGCCGAGCGGTTCGATGCCTTCGTGAGCTTCGCCGGCTGCGACAAGTCGCTTCCCGGGATGCTCATGGCAGCCGCCCGGGTGAACCTCCCGTCGGTGTTCGTCTACGGCGGTTCGATCATGCCCGGCGAGCACTCCGATGGTCGGAAGCTGGACATCGTGAGCGTGTTCGAGGCCGTCGGGGCCCACGCCGTGGGCGACATCGACGACGAGGAACTGCTGTCGATCGAGCGCTCCGCCTGTCCGACCATCGGCAGCTGTGCAGGGATGTTCACAGCCAACACCATGGCGGCGGTCGGTGAGGCCATCGGAATGTCGCTCCCGGGTTCGGCCTCGGCCGCAGCGGTCGACACCCGTAGGTCCGACATAGCGTTCGCCAGCGGCCACGCCGTGATGAACCTGCTGCGCCTGGACATCCGTCCGCGCCAGATCATGTCCCGGGGTGCCTTCGAGAATGCCATCGCCGTGGTCATGGCCCTGGGGGGCTCGACGAACGCCGTGCTGCACCTCATGGCGATGGCCTTCGAGGCCGACCTGGAACTCGAGTTGGAGGACTTCAACCGGGTGGCCGCCCGGGTTCCCCACCTGGCCGACACGAAGCCGCATGGGAAATACCACATGGTCGACATCGACCGGATCGGCGGGGTGCCGGTGGTGATGCAGATGCTTCTGGACGAGGGACTGCTCCACGGTGACGAGATCACCGTGACCGGTAGGACTCTGGCCGAGAACCTGGCGATGCTGGACGTGCCGGCTCCGGATGGCGAGGTCATCCATGCCTTCGACGATCCGATCAACGCCGTGGGCGGGCTGGCCATCCTCCGGGGCTCGTTGGCGCCGAAGGGTTCCGTGGTCAAGGTGGCCGGGCTGGACTTCGACCGGTTCGATGGTCGTGCCCGGGTGTTCGACGGCGAGGACCTGGCCATGGAGGCCGTGCTGGCCGGACGCATCGCGGCCGGCGACGTCGTCGTCATCCGCTACGAGGGACCCAAGGGGGGTCCCGGCATGCGCGAGATGCTGGCCATCACCGGTGCCATGAAGGGCGCCGGCAGGGGCGGCGACGCTGCGCTCATCACCGACGGTCGGTTCTCCGGCGGAACCCACGGGTTCTGCGTGGGACACGTTGCTCCTGAGGCCGTGGATGGTGGCCCGATCGCCCTGGTCGCCGAGGGTGACCGCATCCTCATCGACGTCGCCAGCCACACCATCGACCTGCTGGTCGACGAGGCCACGCTTGAGCAGCGTCGTGCCGACCTGAAGGACTTCGAGCCCCGCTACACCTCCGGCTTCCTGGCCAAGTACGCCGCCCTGGCTCAGGGCGCCGACAGGGGTGCCATCACCCAGGCGTAGCCCCGCCTCCTGCGGCTACGGGCTGCTGGCCCACATACCGGACGACCGGGCGGCCGAGAGCATCATCCACGGTGCGCTCGCCACCGCCGCCGTCGACGACTGTCGGGCCACCCACCCGGGAACATCAAGCCGCACCTCGGCCGGAACGTGCAGGCCATCGCGTGGTGCCACGGCACAGGTGGGTAGGCGGCGTAGAGCTTCGGCCATCGCCGCCTCGGCCCGGTCCGCCCGGGTTCCGGCACCGGCTCCATTTCCACCGGCGCCCCCATGACGACCCCCATGCCCGTTCCCATAGAACGCCGGGTCGTGCAGTTGGTGCCACTTGTCGGCTCCCATGACCACCACGTCGTATCCCGAGGCCATGTCGGCCACCAGCCGGGCGTCGCTTACCTCCACCTCCAGCCATGCATGGTCGTCGGCCACCGAGTCGAGGACGGCACGCCGGGCCTCCACGGTCGTCCGACCGCCCTGCTGCTTGCCGAGGGGATCGCGCGACAGGGCCCAGACCACGCTGTCCAGGTTCCAGCGGCGCCGTGCAGCGTCGGCGATGGCCAGGTGGGCCAGCGTAGGAGGGTCGAAGGAACCGGGTTGGATACCACTGCGCACGTTCCCATGCTTGCCGATGAGGTCGTCGGGTGGCGGCACGGGCCCGCTGGGCCGTTCGCACGGTTTCGGTGATGATCGAAGTGACGGGTTGTGGTCGTCGGGGCCGTCGGCGCATAATTGCGATCCATGCGGCCATCTCCAACCACCTTCGCCCCTGAGGTAGCAGTACTGCCGTAGGCACGCGTCCTCCGCCAGACGGTTGCGTGCCTCGACCTCCCGTAGCGGGAGGTCGTTTCACTTTTCGTCACGATTCCCCGAAAGTCAGAGCCCAATGGCAACAGAACAGATGGACGGCGGCAGAGCCCTCATCCGTGCCCTCGAGAACGAGGGCGTCGAGGTCATGTTCGGGCTGCCTGGCGGGGCGATCCTGCCTGTCTACGACCCGATCATCGATTCGTCGATCCGGCACATCCTGGTCCGCCACGAGCAGGGCGCCGGCCACATGGCCGAGGGCTACGCACACGCCACGGGCCGCCCGGGTGTCGCCATGGTCACGTCCGGCCCGGCGGCCACGAACATCGTCACCCCGCTGTGCGACGCCTACATGGACTCGGTCCCGATGGTCGTCATCACCGGACAGGTCCCGACCGGCGCCATCGGCACCGATGCCTTCCAGGAGTGCGACACGACCGGCATCACCCAGTCGATCACCAAGCACAACTTCCTCGTCACGGAGGCCCAGGACATCCCGAGGACCATCAAGGAGGCGTTCCACATAGCGACCACCGGTCGCCCGGGTCCGGTCCTCGTGGACATTCCGAAGGACATCGTGGATCCGGGCAACCCGCGGTCGGCCATGACCTGGACCGATGACGTCACCATCGACCTGCCGGGCTACAACCCGCAGACCGAGGTCGACCCGGAGGCCATCCGGGCCGCGGCGGAGCTCATCCGAGCATCCGAGCGACCGGTGCTGTACGTGGGCGGTGGCATCCTCAAGGCCCGTGCCGCCGACGCTCTGCGGGAGCTGGCCGAGCTGACCGGAATCAGCGTGGTCACGACGCTCATGGCCCGGGGGGCCTTCCCGGACGGCCACGACCTCTGCCTCGGCATGCCGGGTATGCACGGCAACTTCACGGCGGTCACCGCCATGCAGGAGTCCGACCTGCTCGTCGCCCTGGGTGCCCGTTTCGACGACCGGGTCACCGGCCGCCTGGACGGCTTCGCTCCCGACGCCAAGATCGTCCACGCCGAGATCGACCCCGCCGAGATCGGCAAGGTCCGCCGACCGGACGTGGCCATCCAGGGTGACGTGAGGCTGGCCATCGAAGCCCTCGTGGCCGAGTTGGCGACCAACGGCACCGGCGACGTCGACCGCGACGCATGGAGGTCGAGGCTGAGCGGCTGGCAGGAACGGTTCCCACTGGCCTACGAGCAGTGGGTGCCCGGCGACCCCCTCAAGCCCCAGTACGTCATCGAGTGCCTGCGCGACAGCACCCCGGACGACACCATCGTCGCTTCCGGCGTCGGCCAGCACCAGATGTGGGCCAGCCAGTACTGGAAATTCGACCATCCCTACACCTGGATCAACTCCGGCGGCCTCGGCACGATGGGCTTCTCCATCCCGGCGGCCATCGGTGCCAAGGTGGCCTTTCCGGACCGCATGGTGTGGGCCGTGGACGGTGACGGCTGCTTCCAGATGACTGCCCAGGAACTGGTTACGGCGACGGTCGAGAACATTCCGATCAAGGTGGCGCTGCTCAACAATTCGTACCTCGGCATGGTTCGGCAGTGGCAGGAGATGTTCTACGAGGAGCGGTACTCGGAGGTCTTCCTGTCAAAGGACGTTCCTGACTACAAGATGTGGGCCGAGTCGATGGGCTGCGTTGGCATCAGGGTCGACGACCCCGAGGAGGTCGAGTCGGCCATCGCCAAGGCAAACGAGATCGACGACCGACCCGTGGTGATCGACTTCCGTGTGGACGCAGCCGAGAAGGTCTATCCGATGGTCCCATCGGGGGCCACGAACTCGGAGCTGGTGGTGCCGCCCTTCCAGCAGGACCAGCCCCGATGAACACCCAGGCACCGGACTACCGGTACCACACGTTGGTCGTGACCGTGGAGAACAAGTCGGGCGTCCTTGCCCGTGTCGCCTCGCTGTTCGCCCGTAGGGCGTTCAACATCGAGTCGCTGGCCGTGGCTCCGACCGATGACGAGCTGTTCAGCCGGATCACCGTGGTCGTGGACCTCGAGTCGGCTCCGCTGGACCAGATCGTCAAGCAGTTGGACAAGCTGGTCAACGTGGTGGAGATCCGTGAGCTGTACCCGGGACACGCGGTGGAGCGCGAGCTGATGCTCGTGACGGTTTCGGCTGAGCCGGATCGCCGGGACGAGATCGTCGAGCACCTGGACCGGGCCGGCGGAAAGGTTCTGAGCGTGGGCACCGACCGCATGATGCTGTCGCTCGTCGGCCTGCCCGCCCGGGTGGACGAGTTCGAGGACCTGCTCCGGCCGTACGGGATCGTCGAGCTGCAGCGCACCGGCCGGGTGGCCCTGGCCACCCTGGATGACCACGACGGCCCGGGCCGGTGACAACTTCCAGCGGCGGACACCGATATCCAATCCAGACCAGCAAGCCAGCCAAGACCATCAAGCCCTGATCCAGACACCAAGCCAGGAGAATCCCGTGGCCAACATCTACTACGAGACCGACGTCGACCGTTCGGCGATCGCCGACCGGAAGGTGGCGATCCTGGGGTACGGCTCCCAGGGGCATGCCCACGCCCTGAACCTGAAGGAGTCCGGCATCGACGTGTGCGTCGGCCTGCGCGACGGTTCCCCGTCGGCGGCAAAGGCCGGAGAGGCCGGACTCGACGTGCGGTCGCTGGCTGATGCCTCGGCGTGGGCTGACGTGATCATGCTCCTGCTGCCCGACACAGACCAGGCTGCGGTCTACGAGGAGCACATCGCCCCGAACCTCCAGGCAGGCGACGCCCTGGCGTTCGCCCACGGCTTCAACATCCGGTTCGACCTGATCCAGCCGCCGGCCGACGTTGACGTGATCATGGTCGCCCCCAAGGGCCCCGGCCACCTGGTTCGCAGGACCTATGAGGAGGGCGGCGGCGTGCCGTGCCTCATCGCCGTCGAGCAGGACCCGTCGGGTGGCTCCAAGGCGCTGGCCCTGGCCTACGCCGACGGCCTCGGCGGTGCGCGGGCCGGCGTGATCGAGACGACGTTCACCGAGGAGTGCGAGACAGACCTGTTCGGCGAGCAGGTGGTGCTCTGCGGTGGTGTCACCGAGCTGGTCCGCAGCGCCTTCGACACGCTCGTGGACGCCGGCTACCAGCCGGAGATCTGCTACTTCGAGTGCCTCCACGAGCTGAAGCTCATCGTGGACCTCATGTACGAGCAGGGCATCGGCGGGATGCGCTTCTCGGTGTCGGACACCGCCGAGTACGGCGACCTCTCCCGCGGCCCGCGGGTCATCGATGACAACGTGCGTGCGACCATGAGCGAGATCCTCTCCGAGATCCAGAGCGGCGAGTTCGCTGAGGAGTGGGTCACCGAGGCTCACAGCGGGCGGGAAAACTTCTACCGCCTGGAGGCGGAGGGCCGCCAGCACCGAATCGAGAAGGTCGGCAGCGACCTGCGGGCGATGATGCCGTGGATCAGCGCAGGCAAGGTTTCGGTCCAGGACGCCTCCGGCGGCCAGGGCTGACCGACTGGCCCGACCCCGGGCAACCGTAGTTTTCGCTTCGATCTCGAGTGTCCGAGGTGGACTACCGCCCGCCGTTGACGCCGCTGACCTGGTCAGTCGAGGCGCTGGGTCAGCTCAGACGCTGCACGACCATGGCCATGCCCTGGCCTCCGCCCACGCACATGGACTCGACGCCGAACTCGCCGTCGGTGTCCTCGAGGCCGTTCAGCAGGGTGGTCATGATGCGTGCGCCGGTCATGCCGAACGGATGTCCGAGGGCGATGGCGCCGCCGTTCACGTTCAACTTGTCCAGGTCGATTCCGATCTCATCGGCCGAGGGCAGGACCTGCGCGGCGAAGGCCTCGTTGATCTCGAACAGGTCAATGTCGTCCGGTGTCATGCCGGCCCGACCGAGGGCCTGGCGGATGGCCTGGATGGGGCCCAGTCCCATGATCTCCGGGCTGAGGGCCGAGACGCCCGACGAGATGATCCTGGCCAGCGGCTTGATGCCCAGCTCGGCTGCACGGGTGTCGCTCATGACCACCACGGCGGCGGCCCCATCGTTTAGGGGGCAGGCGTTGCCGGCCGTCACGGTGCCGTCGGGACGGAACACAGGCGAGAGCTGTGACACCTTCTCGTAGGTGGTGCCGGGCCGGATGCCGTCATCGGTGGATGCCACGGTGCCGTCCGGAAGCGTGTACGGGGAGATCTCCCTCTCGAAGAAGCCACGGGCCTGGGCGGCCTCGGCCCGGTTCTGCGAACGCACGCCCCATTCGTCCTGGGCTTGACGCGACACCCCCATGTGTTCGGCCACGTTCTCGGCGGTCTGGCCCATGGCGATGTAGACGTCCGGCAGGCCGGAGGGCGGGGACCATGCACCGGAGCCCTCCCCGGTGCGTTCGGCGGTGCGGCCCTCTGCGTCGCTGAAGCGCGGGTTGTGGGAGCCGGTGTCGGATGCGCCGAACTGGAAGCGGCTCACGCACTCCACGCCGCCGGACACGAAGGCGTCGCCTTCGTCAGCCAGGATGGCGTGGGCGGCCATCCTGATGGTCTGGAGCGAAGACGAGCAGTAGCGGTTCACGGTGGTGCCCGGGGCGTCCAGGCCGGCCAGCAGCCCGGCCACGCGACCCAGGTTGTAGCCCTGCTCGCCCCCCGGCTGGGCGGTGCCCCAGATGACGTCCTCGATTTGGTCGCGTGGAAGCTCGGGGACCTTCCCCAGGACGTCGTCGATGATGAAGGCGGACATGTCGTCGGGACGGGCGTCCACGAAGCTGCCCTTTCCTGCACGGCCGATGGCGGTGCGGCTGGTGGCGACGATTACGGCTTCGGCCATTTGAGTGGTCCTCTCGCTGGTTGGTGCGTGCCGGGCTGCGGCGGTCCGTCGGCTACCGACAGGTAACCCCGTGACCGCCGGGGAGCCTAATCCCGGGCCTGTCTGTGGTCACACCCGGGGCGGGTCAGCGTCTCCGTACCAGGGTGACGCCGTCTCCGATGGACAGCATGACCACCTCCACGCGGTCGTCGGTGACCACGTGCGCGTTGAACTCCCGGAGGGCCACGGTGTCGGGGTCGACGACCGACGGGTCCATGACCCGGCCGGACCACAGCACGTTGTCCACGACCAGGATGCCGTGGTCCGACAGGCGTGGGACCAGTTCCTCGTAGTAGGCGAGGTAGCCGGTCTTGTCGGCGTCGATGAAGGCGAAGTCGACCGGCATGTCGTCCGGCAGCGCACGCAGCGTCTCGATGGCAGGCGCTATTACGAGGTCGATCCGGTCCGACACGCCGCCGGCTTCCCAGTGGCGCCTGGCGATAGCGGTCCACTCCTCGGAGACGTCGCAGCAGAGCAGGCGTCCGCCGTCGGGTAGTGCCCGGGCGATGGCCAGGGAGGAGGCACCGGTGAAGGTGCCCACCTCGACGGCCAGCCGGGGCCGGACGGCGGAGACCAGCATCGAGAGGAACATGCCCTGGTCCCTGGCGACCTGCATGCGCGCGACGCCGCCGAGTTCCCGGGTGGCCTCGGACAGCGACTCGTCCACCGCGTCGCCAGCGGTGGTGTTGGCCAGCACGTAGTCGTGCAGGGCCTCTCCCAGGAAGAAGGAACGGTGGTCGGCCACGGCGGTGCTCCTCTCCGGGTCAGCGGCTGTCGGTGCCGCTGCGGAGCACCCGTCCGGGTCGGGCACGGGTGAACGTTCCGGCCTCGACGACCGCAACGCCCGCCACCAGGACCTCGTCGATGCCCGAGGCGCCCGCGTAGAGGCGAGCGGCGCCACCCGGTAGGTCGGGGCGCATGGAGACGGGGTCGCTGTCCACGGCGGACTCGTCGATGAGCAGTACGTCGGCGTGGGCACCCTCGTGGAGCCTTCCCCGGTCCACGAGGCCGTAGAGGTCCGCCTGGACTGCGGTCATGAGGTGAACCGCCTCCTCCAGCTCCAGCAGGCCGTGCTGCCTGACCGGCTCGGCCAGGACCCTGGTGGGGTAGTTGAAGGTGGCCAGCAGGTCCAGGTGGGCGCCGGCATCCGAGGCACCGATGACCGCACGGCCGTCCCGCCAGATCCCCACCCGTGCCTCCCAGTCCTCCCGGCTGGCGGGCATGTCGGCCCGACCGAAGGAGGTTTGCAGGTCGTCGGCGAGGGCAATGTCGAGCAGGGCGTCGAACGGGTCGCAGCCCAGCTCGGCGGCGATGTGTGCCACCGTGCGCCCGTCGAAACGGGCGTTCACCGGGTTCACAGTGTCGAAGATGGTGAGCGCCCCCCAGTTGGCCAGTCGCCGGAGCGGGTGGTCGCCCTGGGCCAGGCCATCCAGTCGCCTGCGTTGCGCGGGGTCGGCCAGGATCTGCTTCTTCTCCTCGCGGGGAAGGAACATGACCTCTTCCCAGCCCGGGATCGCATCCAGCACGAAGCCGCTGGCCAGCGAGAGGCGGGCTGCGATGAGCGTGGGCACGGTGAGGGCCACGACCTTGGCGCCCCGCTCGGCCGCATGGGTTCCCGCCTCCAACTTCAGCAGGCACTCGTCGACGTTCCCAGCTGTGACCTGCATGACGTTCCAGTTGAGCTGCCTGCCACCGGCGGCCAGCGACATGTCGGTGAGGAGTTGTCGCGACTCCTCGTCGACCGGCCCGCCGATTCCGGGCAGGAACTCCAGGCCGGTGCCCGGGAAGTCCACGAGCACAGAGCAGAGGTGGATGAGCTCGCTGCGTGACGCATGCCGGCTGGGTACCGGTCGGCCCTCGGCGTCGTTGTGGGTGGTGGACCAGGTCGACGAGAATCCTATGGCGCCAGCTGCCAGCCCTGCCCTGAGGAGTTCGGCCATGGTGGCCACCTCGACGTCGGTGGCCTCCCGCTGTACGGCATCGTCGCCCATGACGACCCGCCGTAGCGCTGAATGCCCGACCTTGTAGCCGGCGTTTATAGCCAGCAGCGGGTCGACGGCATCCAGGAACTCGGCGGTGCTCTTCCAGTCCCAGGGCACGCCCTCCCGGAGGGACTCCAGCGGCATGCCCTCCACCCGCGACAGCATCCTCATCAGGTACTCGCCGTCGGCCGGGTCGTCGGAGAGCGGGGCGATGGTGAAGCCGCAGTTCCCGCCGATGACCGACGTGACGCCGTGTAGTGGCGACGGGCTGAGGGTGCCGTCCCAGAACGGCTGGGCGTCGTAGTGGGTGTGGACGTCCACGAATCCGGGACACACGATCCGGCCGTCGGCATCCAGCACCGTCGCGTCTGCGGTGTCCAGGTCCGTTCCGATGCCGGCGATGCGCCCGTCCACGATGCCCACGTCGGCGCGGCGCCGTGGGCCGCCGTCGCCGTCCACGACCCAGCCTCCCCGGATCAAGGTGTCGAACATCGGTGCTCCCGTCCCTGTCTCGTCCTGCGGTGTCGTGATCTGCAGGAACTTGAAGTGTCGTCCAAGGGTGCGGGTGCGTCCAACCGCGTAGGCGGTGTCCGGCCCGCGCGAGGGTGCGAGCCAGCGCTCCGGTGGGCCGGTGGGGGGCCGAACGGGGCGTTTCGGTACCCTCTGGCGAGAACATCTGACGTCGTGTCAGGCGCCCGGGGCCGGTCCCGAGCGAGACGGCGCCCGATCTGTACCGGGGAGAACCAGTGCCATGGGTGAGATCGCCGACATCGATCCGCAGGAGGATTGGAAGCTCCTGGTCGGAGGGGAGTGGACGCCCACGTCGGGTACCTACGAGGTCGTGGATCCAAACACCACCGCCGTGGTGGGTCATGCCCCCGATGGGTCGGTTGCGGATGCCGAGGCGACCGTCGCGGCGGCGAAGGCTGCCCTTCCGGGCTGGCGTGATACCCCGCCGGTCGAGCGTGGAGCACTGCTGGGCCGCCTCGCCGATGTGCTCCGTGAGCGGGCGCCCACATGGTCGGCGCTGGTCCAGGCCGAAACGGGCGCCACCATCAAGGTGGCCGAGACCATGCAGGTCGGACCGAACCTCGCCGACCGCTATGCCCAGTACTCCATCCCCCGCGACCTCGACCGGGCCGAGCTGCCGGTCGCCCAGGCCGCCTCGGCCCTGGGCCCCGCAGGCCTGGTGGGAGCGGTCTCGTATCGCCAGCCGGTCGGTGTCGTCGCCTGCATCACCTCTTACAACTTTCCCCTTGTGAACGTGGCCGGCAAGCTGGCTCCGGCGCTGGCCATGGGAAACACCTGCATCATCAAGCCGGCTCCCCAGGATCCGCTGGGCGTTCTGCGACTGGGTGAGGCGGTGGTCGAGGCCGGCTTCCCACCCGGCGTCGTGAACATCCTGACGACCTCTGGCGTGGAGGCCTCCGCTGCCCTGGTCACCTCGCGGGACGTGAACATGGTCAGTTTCACGGGATCCTCGGCGGTGGGCAAGCGGATCATGGCCGACGGTGCGGCGTCGATGACCCGGGTGCTGATGGAGCTGGGCGGCAAGGGCGCCATGGTCATGACCGAGGATGCCGACGTGAACGCAGCCGTCGGGGCGATCGCCAGCGTGTGGGGCTTCCACAGCGGACAGATCTGCACGGCACCCACCAGGGTGATCTGCCACCGCAGCATCTACGACGAGCTCGTGTCGACGCTGGAGTCGGTGGCCGGGATGCTCAAGGTCGGCGATGCCACCGAGCGAGACACCCTCGTCGGCCCGCTGGTATCGGAACTCCAACGCGACAGCGTGGAGGCGTTCATCCGCAACGGGGTGGACGGTGGCGCCACGCTGGTGTGCGGAGGCGATCGTCCGGACCTACCCGGCTACTTCGTGGCCCCGACCCTGCTGGCCGACTGCACGTCCGACATGCACGTCGTGCGGGAGGAGGCGTTCGGACCGGTGGTGGTGGTGTTGCCCCACGACGGTGACGACGAGGCTGTGGCCATCGCCAACGATTCCGCATACGGGCTCTACAGCTACGTGTATGCCGGCGACATGGCACGCGCCTATCGCATCGCCCGCCGCCTGGAGTCCGGCAATGTGGCCCTGAACAGCATCGTGCCCCACCCGAACGCTCCCTTCGGAGGGTTCAAGGAGTCTGGGATAGGCCGTGACCGTGGCATTGCCGGCCTTGAGGCCTACAGCGAGGTCCAGGCGATCTCCTGGATGGCCTGACCCGGTCTCGGGCCGGACGGCCTGGGCGCTAGGTTCGAGTAGCGACACACCATGTGACCGGAGGAGACGGGATGCTCGAAGTTGGAACCACGGCGCCGGGCTTCGCCGTGTCCGACCAGGATGGTCAGGTCGTGACCCTGGAGAGCCTGCGTGGCCACTGGGTGGCCCTCTGGTGGTACCCGGTCGCATCCACCCCCGGTTGAACGCTTCAGGGTGGTGGGTTCCGTGACCGAGCCCCGGACTTTGAATCAGCCGACGCGGTGATCGTCGGCGCCAGCTTCGATACCGTCGAGGCGCAGAAGAACTTCGCTGACGGGCAGGGTTTTCCATTCCGCCTGCTGGCCGACACCGACAAGGTGATGGGTACGGCCTACCTGGCCGTGCAGGCGGACAAGGGCTACCCGAGGCGCATCAGCTACCTGATCGACCCCGAGGGCACCATCGTCCGTACCTACGATCTGGCCGGTGAGGACCTCAACGGACACGCCTCGACCGTCCTGGAAGACATACGGGCCCTCTCCTGAACCTCCCGGTCGGTTGGAGGAGGTGGTGACCGCCCCACTGGAGGGCCTTTCGGTCGTGGAGGGCACGGCCTTCGTGGCAGCGCCGTCCGGTGGGATGGCGTTGGCCCAACTGGGCGCCGACGTCATCCGCTTCGACCAGGTGGGTGGGGGCCTGGACCACCGCCGTTGGCCGTTGACCGCCGACGGCGTCAGCCTCTACTGGAACGGCCTCAACCGGGGCAAGCGCTCGCTGGCCGTGAACCTGCGGGATCCCGAGGTGACCGAACTGCTGTCCGAGCTGATTGCCAGGGCCGGCAACTTCCTCACGAACTTCCCGGCGGTGGGGTGGATGTCATACGACGAGTTGCGGTCCCGTAGCGAGGACCTGGTGATGCTCGTCATCACGGGTTCGCACGATGGCACCAGCGCGCTGGACTACACGATCAACTGCGCGGTCGGTTATCCGGCCATGACCGGCCACCCGGACGATCCGCGCCCGGTGAACAACGTCGTTCCTGCCTGGGACCTGGTCTGCGGGCAGATGGCGGCGCTCGGCCTGGTGGCCGCCGATCGGCACCGCTATCGGACCGGCGAGGGTCAGCAGGTGACCATTGCCCTTTCCGACGTGGCGCTGGCCACGGTGGGATCCCTGGGGAACCTGGCGGAGGCCCAGGTCAACGGCGAGGTCCGTGGTCGGGTCGGCAACGCCATCTACGGGGCCTTCGGGCGGGATTTCACGACGGCCGACGACCGGCGGGTGATGGTCGTGGCGATTACCCCGAAGCAGTGGCGGGGCCTGCTGGAGGTGACCGGAATGGGCAGCGAGGTGGCCGCCCTCGCCGACGAATTGGGTGTGGACTTCGCCGACGAGGGTGCGAGGTATGTGGCCACCGGACGGCTCTGCGACCTGTTCGATCCCTGGTTCGCGGCACGCACCCTCGCCGAGGTGGCCGACGGGCTGGACGCACACGGCGTGTGCTGGGGTCCGTACCGGACGGTCGCCGAACTGGTGGCCGAGGACCCCAGGTGCTCGACGGCCAACCCGCTGTTCGCCGAGCTGGACCAGCCGGGCGTGGGCACGCACCTAGTTCCCGGATCCCCGCTGGCCTTCGGTGGCTCCGCGGTTGCCGTCGGTGGCATCGCCGACAGGGGTGCGCAGGTGGCACCGCTGCTGGGCCAACACAGCGTGGAGATCCTGACCGGCGATCTGGGCCTCACCTCGGCCGAGGTGGGTGTGCTCATCGACCGGGGAGCAGTGGCGACCGCAGACTGAGTTGCCGTCTCTGCATGCGGGGGCACGCGATCCGGACTCGCATCGACGTTGTGTGGTCGGAGTACGCGATTCGGGAACGCTCCCGGCGGGTACTGCTCAGGCGCCCCAGGTCACGACGCGCCAGTCCAGGACCGGGACGGCCTCGCCATCGCGCTCGCTGTCCACCTCGACCCTCACGGCCCGGAGTCGACCGCCGGCGGCGGGCTTCTCGTCGAGCAGCGTGTGGTGGCAGGCCAGCACGTCACCCTCGAATACCGGGGCCAGGTGGTCGCAGGCCTGCCAGCCGAGCACGGTGGCCGTGTCCGGCAGCATCCGGATTAGGGAGGCCTGGGCCAGACCGATGGTGTGGCCCCCGTATACGAGTCGCCGGCCCTCAGGCCCCAGCGTCGGATCCCGGTGCACGGGGGCCTGATTCTGGGTGAGGCGGGCGAGTTCCGTGGCCAGGCCGACGGTGTCCCTGAGCCTGTCGCTGCGTCGGACGCCGACACGCCAGCCCTCGACGGTTACCGGGCTGAGTGGCGTGGGATCCCACCCGGACGGGATCCGATCCATCCAGTCGTCGAGTCGGATGTCGAGGGCGACGGCTCCCAGGTCGTCCTCGTGTCCGGTCATCGTGGTGGCATCCCGGAACCGCAGCATTGCGCACCGCTCGTAGTCGGCCACGGTGGCGCCGTCGTCGACCCGCACGGTGTGGATGCCCAGCAGGGCCAGGCCTCGGGCGGGGCGGTCGTCGCGTCGTCTCAGCTCGGAGAGGCCCCGGACCTCGACGGTGGTGTGGAGGGTTTCGCCGTGGCGGACCGGTTGGTGGAGGACGACGCCCCGGTAGAAGAGGTTGGCAATCACGCGACGGGTAGCCACCGTGCTCTGGCCGATCGACACGTGGAGGACGAGCGCCGGGTTGACCAGCGCACCTGGCTGGCCTGTGACCGCTTCGGCCAGTGGGTGGCTGAGCGAGGTGGCCAGGGGGTCACCGCAGATGGCCTGGTAGATGGCCGCTTCTCCGGGTCCGATCGTGACGGCCGGTGCCGGCTGGAGGGTCTGTCCGACGACCAGGTCGTCGAAGTAGGGGCCTGGGTCGTGGTCCTCGTTGTCCACGTGGGTCTCGTTGTCCATGTTGATCAGGGAATCGTCGGGCACGGTGCCACTCTGGCAGCCTCGGGTGGGCGATGCACGACCCGGGTGGATGTGGTCCGACGGGAGACGCCGCAGGGGTGCCGCCGTGGGGGGAGATAGCCGGTTTGTTACCCAATGGTCATCGTGGGCAGGTATTCAACATGAATGAACGATCGCTTAAATAGATAGATAGGTTCTCTAACAATCATCGCGAAACACTGGAGCGCGTCGGATGGGATTCCTACGATCTCAGGGCAGGCGAGATGACGACATCCGCAGAGGGACAATCCGTCCCATCCGGTCGAGGTGTCCGAGGAAACGAGGGAACCGTGTCAGATGCAGTGGTGAACCTGTACGTCGACTCGCAGGCGATGAACTGGGTGGATGACGCCCTGTGTGTGGGCAGGAGCGACCAGTTCTTCGCCCCCTTCGCCGAGCGTCCCGAGGCCAGGGTCCGCCGGGAGGTGCGTGCCGCAGAGCTGTGCGCCGCCTGTCCAGCCATGGACCCCTGCCGTGAGTACGCCCGTGACAAGCGCGAGCTGGGATTCTGGGGCGGAGAGTCGGAGGCCGAGCGGGCCACGGCCGGGTTCGCCCCGACCACGCCCATCATCGGGCGTCGCCAGGTGGCCGCACGTCGTGCCGCCGCCGCACTCGCCGAGGTGGGCTGAAGCCCCAGGTACACGCCGCCCGGTCAGAGACCAAGGAAGCCGCCACCGTCCACGCAGAGCGTCTGTCCGGTCATGAACCGTGCCATGTCGCTGGCCAGGAACACCGCTGCAGGGCCCACGTCACCCAGCGGGTCGCCGATCCGACCCAGTGGCGTCCGCCCCAGCAGTCGCTCCTGTAGTACCGGGTTCTCGTCGTAGGCGCGCTCCATCGCCGGGGTGTCGGCCACCGGTGCGATGCAGTTGACGCGGATCCCGTCGGGTCCCCATTCCGCCGCCAGTCCCTTGGCCAGAGTGCGCTGGGCCGCCTTCACCATGGCGTAGACGGGGAGGCTGGCGCTTCCCTCCATGCCGGCCGACGACGTCATGAGGATCATCGAGCCGCCAGCCTCACGCAGGTGCGGGTGGGCCGCCCGGGCTCCCTCGAACGTGGCCCGGATGGCCGTGGCCACCATGGCGTCCCAGTGGTCCTGCGCCACGTCCTGGATCCGGGTGGGGCCACCGGTCGGGGCGATGGCGTTGTGGACCATGCAATCCAGCCGCCCATGGGCCGTGACCGTCGCATCCACGGCGGTTCGGAGGTCGTCGGCCGAGGTCACGTCGCAACGGACGCACCGGACGTCGTGTCCGGCCTCCCGGAGCCCGGCGGCGGCGGGCTCGCCGGTCTCCGATCGTCGACAGGCCAGCACGACCGCCGCCCCGTGCGCCGCCATGGCCGTGGCCATACCGAGGCCCAGGCCTGACGCACCACCGGTGACCAGCACCACGCGGCCTTCCAGCAGTCTGCCTCCCGGTACCAGGCCCGGGTTCACGGTGCCATCCAGACGCCGCCGTCGGCCACCAGCGTCGCACCGGTCATGAACCGGGCTGCCGGATCGGCCAGTAGGTCGAGTAGGGGGGCGATGTCCCCGAAGGCGTCCCCCGGTCGACCCAGGGCCGGACCGGCGGTCGCCGATATCCGCGCTCCAGCGCCCGCGTCAGATGGAAAGGCCAGCTCGGGTGCCACGGCCAGCACCGCCGTGGTCAGGCCCTCTGGCCCCCACTGCCTGGCGGCGCTCTTGGCCAGGGCGCGGATCCCCTCGGAAGCCGCTGCTGACCCGACGAAACCTGCGGCTCCACCCATGGCGACGGTCGGCACGACCCACACCAGGCGTGCACGGTCGGAGAGGTGCGGCCGACAGGCCCGGGCCACGGCGAAGGCCTCGGCCATGGGTGCCTCGCAGGCTTCCACCCACCGCTGCGTGGTCTGGTCGACGAGCGGCACGGGGCTGGCCGGGACCGGTGGGACGTGGACCACGAGGTCGGGCCGGCCGATCAGGCTGACGCCGGCACCTATGCCCGTGCTGATGCCCGTGCCTGTACCCGCTCCGATGCCCGTCCCACCGTCGGTGCGCACAGGCACCACCTGGGCCACCACGTGGCCACGGTCCACGAGGCCGTCGTGCAGTCCATCGACGAGCGGTCCGTCGCCGACAAGCAGGGTCCGGGTCCCGTCAGCCATGGGCTTCCGGGCTCAGGGGAAGATTCCCCGCTGCTCGTACACGACCTGCAGGCGTCGGAGGGCCACTGCGTAGGCGGCATCCCGGCGGGACGCGATCTCCAGCTCGGAACGGATGTCGACCACCTCGTCGCAGGCCTTCCACAGGATCTCCCGCAACTTGAAGTCCACGTCTTCCAGGTCCCAGCGCTGTGCCGAACGGTTCTGCAACCACTCGAAGTACGAGACCACGACGCCACCGGCGTTCACCAGGATGTCTGGTAGCACGTCGATGCCGCGCTGTTCGAGGATCTTCTCCGCCTCCAGCGTCGTCGGACCGTTGGCTGCTTCGACCACGACCCGTGCCTGGATGCGTCCCACGTTCGCGGCGGTGACCTGGTTCTCCAGGGCGGCCGGCACGAGGATGTCGGCCGGCACCGACCAGAAGTCCTCGTCGTCGATCCACATGGCCTTCGGGAATCCGGCCACCGAGCCGTGTTCCCGGACCCAGTGGGCCAGCTCGAAGGCGTCGATGCCGTCCTCATCCGTGATGGCCCCGGCGTGGTCGGCCACCGCCACGAGCCTGGCTCCGTGCACCTGCAGTATCCGTCCCGTTGCGCTGCCCACGTTGCCGAAGCCCTGGATGCTGACCGTGGCCCCGACCAGGTCGAAGCCGACCTCGTCGGCCCAGTGCTGGAGGCAGAACACGACCCCCTGTCCGGTGGCTTTCTCGCGGCCGGGGCTGCCTCCCGTCTCCAAGGTCTTGCCGGTGACGATCCGCTTCACGTTCTGGCGCTCCGTCGCCCCGGTGGAGTTGGCATACGTGTCCATCATCCAGACCATCGACTGGGCGTTGCTGCCCAGGTCGGGGGCGGGGATGTCGTGGTCGGGACCGATGTTGGTCCCCAGGGCGTGGGTGAACCGTCGGACCACTCGCTCCAACTCGTCGGCCTCGAGCGCTGTCGGGTCGAACGAGATGCCGCCCTTGGCACCCCCGAACGGAATGTCGCAGAGGGCCGACTTCCATGTCATCCATGTGGCCAGGGCCTTGACCTCGTCCAGGTCCACCATCGGGTGGAACCTCACCCCGCCCTTGTACGGGCCCAGCAGGTTGCTGTGCTGGATCCGGTAGCCGCGGAACACCCGGTAGGACCCGTCGTTCATGAGGACCGGGAAATTGACGATGATCTCGTTCTTGGGCTGCGAGAGGATCGACCTGAGGTCGCCGGGGAGGTCGATGATCTCGGCGCCACGGTTTAACTGGTCCAGGGCTGTGGCGAAGAGGCTGTTGCCGGTGTCGGTCATCGGGGACCCCTCGGGTCGGGCGAGGATCGCCGTTGATCCCCATGTTGCCCGGTGACGCTAGTCGCGGGCCTCCTGTGGCTGGTCCGGTGGTCTAGCGCCGTGCCGGCAATCGGTCGAGGAGCCGTGGTAGGACGGCCACCAGCAGGCCACCCACGGCCGTGCAGACCGCAGCGGTCAGCCACGCTGACGTGGGTGGAATCACCAGTTCGAAGTAGTCGCGGGGGAATGACCAGGCCATGGTGAGGGCATACCAGGCACCCATGGCGCCGGCCAGCCCGACCTTCCAGGGTCTGAGCGGGCGGCTTATGCCGAGCAGGACGACGAGGCTGATGCCCAGGAGCGTGAGGGTCGCCGAGGTGCGAGCTGCCTCCAGGGTGGCGTCGCTCCGGCGGACCACCTCGTAGGCCGTGAAGGTGGCGGCAGCGGCCGCCGTGCCGGCCGGCACGGCGTAGCGCAGCACCCGGGGCAGGAACCCCGGCCTGACGAGGGAGGCATCGGGAGCGAGGGCCAGGAAGAAGCCGGGTACCCCTACGGAGATGGTGCCGATGAGGGTCAGCTGCTTCGGCAGGAACGGGAACGGAACCCCGAACAGGCCCACCAGGGCGGTGAGCAGGACGGCGTAGGTGGCCTTGGTGATGAACAGGTTCGCCACCCGTTCGACGTTGTTGATGACCCGACGGCCTTCGGCCAGCACCCTGGGCAGCGTCGAGAACTGGTCGTCCAGCAGGACCAGCTGGGCGACCGCCCGGGATGCCGAACTGCCCGAGCCCATGGCTATACCCATGTCGGCGTCCTTCAGGGCGAGCACGTCGTTCACGCCGTCGCCGGTCATGGCGACCGTGTGGCCCCGGGACTGCAGGGCGTTGATCATGGCCCGTTTCTGGTGTGGTGTGACACGCCCGAACACGGCCCCGGCGGCCACCGCATCGGCCAGGGCTTCCGGGTCGTCGGGGAGGTCCCTGGCGTCGATCCAATGGTCGGCTCCGGGCACGCCGGCCCGCCGGGCCACAGCGGCGACCGTGGCGGGGTGGTCGCCGGATATCACCTTGAGGCTCACGCCCTGTTCGGCGAACCACGCCAGGATCTCGGGTGCCTCGGGCCTGACCGTGTCCTCCAGGAGGATCAGGCACATCGGCAGTCGGGCTGCGGGAAGGGTCTCGGTACCACACGAACCGGCACTCGAGCGGGTGAGCACGAGGACCCGCTGGCCCGTCTCGGCCAACTCGGCGACCCGCTCACGCGCAACCGCCCACTCACCCTTCGGTAGGAGGATGTCGGGTGCTCCCAGGTGAAAGGTGGCCCTGCTGTCGAAGTCGGCTGCCGCCCACTTGCGGGCCGACGAGAACGGAACGGTCGTCGTGGCAGTCCAGTCGGGTGCATCCAGGGCGGAGGCCAGGGCGGCGAGCGTGGCGTTGGGGGCGGGGTCGACCGCTGCCATGGCGCCCACGGCTCCGGCTGCCTCGTCGGCAGTGGTGGCGCCGATCGTCTCGATGCCGGCAAAGGCGATATCGCCGGTGGTGATCGTGCCGGTCTTGTCCAGGCAGAGGATGTCGACCCGGGCCAGGAGCTCCACCGAGGCCAGCTCGCGAGCCAGGGCCTTGCGCCTTGCTAGGGCGACCACCCCGACGATGAACGAGAGGCTGGTCAGCAGGACCAGGCCGTCCGGGACCATGGCGACGGCGGCGGCCACCGTGCCCCGTAGCGCCTCCTCCCAGAGGTCCTCGGTGACGAGGAGCCGGAGCAGGAGCAGGCCTGCGGCCGGGGGGATGATCACGGTCAGCCACCGGAGGATGGAGTTCACTCCCGACCGGAGCTCGCTGTCGACCAGGGTGAATCGCCTGGCCTCTTCGGCGAGGGCGGCGGCATACGACTCGGAGCCGATCCCTGTCGCCCGGACGTGCCCCGTGCCGGCCGCCACGAAGCTTCCAGACAGGACCCTGTCACCGACCGTCTTGTCCACCGGGTCGGCTTCACCGGTCAGGAGGGATTCGTCCACCTCCAGGCCGAGGGCGTCGACGACCACGCCGTCCACCACGACCTGGTCTCCGGGTCGCAGTTCCAGCAGGTCGTCCGCCACCACGCTTGACACGTCGATGTCGATGGCAGTTCCGTCCCGTACCACCCTGGCTCCGGGAGCCGAGAGGACGGCGAGGTTGGTGAGGGTGCGTCGGGCCCGAAGTTCCTGGACGGTCCCGATGATGCTGTTCGAGACGATCACCCCTGCGAAGAGGGCATCGCCTGGGAATCCGGCCACGAGGATCAGCGCGAACAGGGCGCCCATGATGGCGTTGATCGGGGTAAGGACGTTGGCCCGGAAGATCTCTCTGGTCGTCCTGACCGGAGCGTCCGGTACGTCGTTCACCCGGCCGTCGGCGAGGCGTTCGGCCACCTCAGCAGTGGTGAGGCCGGTAAGGGCTGGCGCGTCCTGCACGGTCGTCTTCGGTGTGTTGTCCACGGTGGCCGATCGTAGGTGGGGTGGGTGTGAAGTGTGGGCGCGACCGGTCAGGACCGGTCGTCCTCGAACCGGTACCGGTCCTCGACCATCGTCAGGCGATGCCTGGCGCCCGGCATGGTCGGATTGCTCGTCTCGTATCCGCCGTCGCCCTCCCACATGGCGACCGGACCGTTGTCGGTACGCGCCATGTGCGTCTCGTACAAGGCCGGCTCGGCTGCCTCCATGTCGGCCAGTGCCCCGGCGACGTCGGTGTAGCGGGCCAACTGGTTCAGCGTCACCCAGGTGGGCGGTGCCAACTCGATCGCGCCGGCATCGCGCCGGTCCATCGCATCGGTTGGACGCATCCACTCGTGGTCGGTGATCTCGCCGTCGTCTATGGCGACCGACCCGGCGTCGCCCTCCAGGCGGGCGGCGAAGAAGAAGGTGTCGAACCGCTTGGGCATGACGGTTGGCGGTCTCCAGCGGGCGAACCAGGCCATTTCGTCCGGGTCCACCCTCACCGATGCCTCTTCGGCCGCCTCCCTCGCCGCTGCTGCTGCGGCCGTGGCCAGCTCGTCGGGCCGACCGTTCTCGTCGAGGACCTCGTCGGCGTCGTCGATGCGGCCACCTGGGAACACCCACATGCCGCCGAAGGCGATCTTCGAGTTCTTGTGGAGCATCAGGGTCTCGAGGCCGTCAGGGGTGTCCCTCAGGACGATGACGGTGGCTGCCGGGATGAGTTCCGTCGAGCCGTGCTCGTCGTGGTGTGTGGTAAAGGCGTCGTATCGCTTGTGGTCGCGGTGCTCCCGGCCTGCCAGGCCGTCGATCATCCGACCACCCCTGCCGCTCGCAGTTCGTCGATTCGATCAGAGCGACCGGTCTCGGCCAGGATCTCGTCGGAGTGCTGGCCGAGCGTCGGGGCGGCCGGTTCACGGAGCTCGGTCGGAGTGCCGTGGAATCGGGTGGGTGGCCGGTGGTGTCGCACCCGACCAGCCGCCGGATGGTCGAACTCGGAGAAGACCCCGTTTGCGATCACCTGCGGATCGTTGTGGATCTCGTCGACGGCACGCACGATCCCGAACGGCACCTGGTTGGCCTCCAGCAGTGCCTCGGCCTCTGACACGGTGAGCCTCGTTGCGTTCTGGCGCACGGCACGGTGGACGGCCATCGCCTTTTCGCGGTTGGTGGTCCGGTCCCTTATGGTTGCGAGACCGGGATCCGAGCTGTCCACGCCCATTGCCCGGGCCAGGCCGTGGAACTCCTTGTCGGTGGGAACCGCCACGGCGGCGAAACCGCCGTCTAAGGCCAGCGGGGTGTTGTTGGCGGCAACCGACTGGGGTCCGGAATGGTCCCCGTCCAGGATGACCTCGTGGTCGGCACCGTCCACGAACAGGAAGGCGATGCAGGCATCCAGCATGCTCAACTCCATGTGCTGGCCGCCGGCGCCCCGACTCCGTGCGAAGAGGGCCGCTGTGATGGCCTGGCAGGCCGTGTAGGCGGTGACCTTGTCGCACACAAGTTGCTTGAGGAACTTGGGCTGGTCGTCGTTGAGGCCGGTCTGGCTGGCCGCCAGGCCTGACTGCGCCTGGATGACCGTGTCGTAGACACGGCGGTGGCTGTAGGGGCCACTGGTTCCAAAGCCGGTGAGGTCTGCGTAGACGATGTCGGGTCGGATGGACCGTATGTCCTCGTAGGCGACGCCCAGGCGTTCCGCCACGCCGGGTCGGAAGTTCTGGACCAGCACGTCAGCGTCGGCGACCAGGTCCCGGAGGATGGCCAGGCCGTCGGCCTGACGGAGGTCCAGCACGATCGACCGCTTGCCCCTGTTGGCGGTCTGGAACATCGCCGAGATCCCGGCGACCGTGCTGCCCAGCCATCGAACCACGTCGCCGGTGGGCGCCTGCTCGACCTTGACGCAGTCGGCGCCCTGGTCGACGAGCATTCCAGCGGCCAGCGGGCCGGTGATGGCGACGGACAGGTCCACGATCCTGATTCCGTCGAGGGGCCCGCTCATGGGTCGACGGTACCCGTGGCTTACCGGAGTGGGCGTGCCGGGCGGGGCACGCCATCGGCCCCGATGGCAGGGGTGCCCGACTGCGACTGTTGGCCCGGCATGGGCTTACCGTCTGGGCACAGAGACAGGTGGCCGGTGGACTACGGGGGTACTTCATGCTCGAGGAACTGGACGGACGGGTGGCCGTGGTCACCGGGGCGGCTTCGGGCATTGGCCTGGCCATGTCGGAGGCCTTCCTCGCCGAAGGCATGCAGGTTGTCCTCTCCGACTGCGACGAGGCTTCCCTCGACGCCCAGGTGGCTAGGTTGGCCGAAGCCGGAGGTTCGGTCTCCGGGGTGGTCTGTGACGTGGTCGATCCGGAGGCCGTCGCCGCCCTGGCCGATGCCGCCTGGGACCGCTACGGAGCCGTGCACCTCCTGTGTAACAACGCAGGCGTGGGTCCTGCAGGGCCGATGCTGCAGACGACGCCGGCGGAATGGCGGTGGACCTTCGACGTGAACGTCCTCGGCGTGGCACACGGCGTCACGACCTTCGCCCCACGCATGGTGGCTGCCGGCGAGGGGCACATAGTGAACGTGGCATCCCAGGCCGGTGTCATGACCACCGAGCTGCTGGGCATGTACTGCGCCTCGAAGCACGCCGTGGTCGGCCTCTCCGAGGCGCTATACCGCGAGCTGGAGCCGACTCCCGTTGGAGTGTCCTGCCTCTGCCCGGAACTCGTCCGGACGGAGATCTTCGACGTGGGCCGGCTCCGGCCCGACTGGGTGGACGTACACGGGTCCAGTGGGGCGACGCAGGCGGCCCTCGGCGAGATTCTGGACGAACGTGGGATCGAGCCGGCCGAGGTGGCGGCCCGGGTGGTCGAGGCCGTGAGATCCGGTCGGTTCTGGATCTTCACCCACGACGTCACGCTGGGGATGGCCATGCGAAGGTTCGAGGACCTTCAGGCGGACCGGAACCCGACGATCATCGGCTAGGTGCCTGTTCGGGTGGCCTCAGAAGGGAGCGCGGTCGAACCAGGCGGATTCCTCGCGGAGTCGCCGGCTGCGCCATCCGTCGGCCGTTCGCACCAGGTCGTGGTGGTACCAGCCGCCCGTGAACCAGGTATCGCCGCCCGGTAGCCGCATCGGGTTGTTGAACATGGCGGTCACCCGGGCGGTGTCGCCGTCCACCTCGACCTCCAGGTTGGCCACCAGGTGCTGGGTCATCTCGAAGCCGGACAGCACCTCGTCCAGGAACGCCACGACCTCGTCCACGGTTCCGGCGATTCCGCCTGCCGACGTGTAGTCGATCTCGGCGTCGGTCGTGAACACGGTCCGGTAGAGGTCCCAGTTACGGCGGTCCACGGCGGTGGCGTAGCGAGTCAGCAGGTCCCCAATGGCCACCCGGTCTGTGAGCAGTCTGATCGGATCGATGGTCATGGCCCGAATCTAAGCGGCCGACGGCTACCGGCCCGGATCGAGACGGAGGCCGATGCACCGCGTAGGTTCGGGCCGATGGGATTCACCGACGCTGACCTTGCCGAAATCGACCTCTCCGACGTCGACCCGTTCTGGTCGGGGCCGATGGTCGACCGGTACGCGGGTTTCGCCACCCTTCGCCGGGAGGACCCGATCCGCTTCTTCGCCGAGGTGGGGAACGACTTCCTTCCGGCAGGGCCCGGCTACTGGGCCATCACCCGCCATGCCGACGTGATCGAGGCCAGCCGCCACCCGGAGTGGTTCTGCTCGGGAGAGGGAACCAACATCCCCGACCTGCCACCGGAGTTCCGCGAGTTCTTCGGGTCCATGATCTCCATGGACGACCCCCGCCACGCCCGGCTCCGCAAGGTGGTGTCGGCCGGCTTCACGCCGCGCATGATGCGTTCCCTCGAGGACGGCGTAGAGCGGACGGCCGCAGCGATCGTGGATGACGTGGCTGAACGTGGGGAGTGCGACTTCGTGACTGAGGTGGCGGCCCGCCTTCCGCTGGCGGTCATCTGCGACATGATGGGAATCGCCCCTGATCGCTACGACGAGGTGTTCAACCACTCCAACGTCGTGCTCAGCCAGGGCGACCCGGAGTACATCCCGGTGGATGTCAACCCCCTGGAGGCGCTGTTGGGCGCCGGCGCGGGCCTGGCGGCCATCATGCACGAGACGGCCGAGGTCCGACGCGGTGGTGACGGCCAGGACCTCACCTCGCTGCTTGTGAACGCCGAGGTGGATGGCGAGCGCCTCTCCGCCGACGAGTTGGCGTCGTTCTTCGTGCTGCTCTGCGTGGCCGGCAACGAGACGACCCGCAACGCCATCTCCTGGGGCCTGCACTACCTGACCGGGAACCCCGACCAGCGCGCCATCTGGCTGGCTGACATCGACGGTGTGACGCCGACCGCTGTGGAGGAGATCGTCCGGATGGCCAGCCCGGTCACCCACTTCCGGAGGACGGTGACCACCGACGGCGTGCGGCTGGGGGGCCACGAGTTCAAGGCTGGCGAGAAGGTGGTGCTCTGGTACAACTCGGCCAATCGGGACGAGGCGGTGTTCGAGGGTCCCGACCGGTTCGACGTGAAGCGCGACCCCAATCCACACGTCGGCTTCGGTGGTCCCGGCCCCCACTTCTGTCTGGGGGCGCACCTTGCCCGGCGGGAGGTGGGCGTGATGTTCCGACACCTGCTCACCAGGTTGCCCGACATCCGTTCGACCGCCGAGCCGGACCTGCTGCGAACCAATTTCGTGAACGGGATCAAGCACCTGCCGTGTGCGTGGACTCCGGCCTGAGCGCTGCCTGCGCCTGCGGGCTCCTCACGGCGTAGGCGTTCGCCCGTGCGTGGGTCTCAGCAGTCGGCCGGGCCTGTCCGTTGGTCCAGCATGGCCACCATGCCGTCCCGCCAGCCAACGGTGCATGGACCCGTGAGCGAGAGACGCTTCGTCGGGTCGGCGGCACTGCCCGGCTGGCTGCCCGGAAGGTCGTAGTAGGACAGCTCGGGTTCGATCCCGAGGCATTCGCCGAACAGGGCGCACCACTGTTCGGCCGTCACCGTCTCGTCCCCGCACCAGTTCACGATCGTGGCCGGTGCCGACGCAGCGTCCAGCAGCGGCGCCACCTGCCCAGCCAGGTCCTCCTCGTGGATCGGGGTGTACGGGGACTGGTCGGGGGATCGCAGGAGAACAGCGTGGCCGGCTACGACGGCGTCGCAGTGGTAGGCGGGGAGGCCGCCGTTGGGTCCGTAGCTGGCGTTGATCCGGGCGATGGTCGTCGGCAGGTCCAGTGCCCGCGCCATGGTGCGCGCGACCGCCTCCTGGCCAACCTTCGAGACGGCGTAGGTCGGGCTGTGTGGTGCCGTCGGATCGCCCAGGGGGTCGGTCTCCAGATAGGCGTGCCAGGGGTCCTCGTTGGGCCGGTAGACGGTGTTCGTGGAGGCGATGAGGGCTGCCTCGGCGTGCCGGCAGTGCGCCATGAGCAGTCCGGTGGCCTCGGCGTTGGCCCGCATCGCCCGGTCGAAGTCGGGGGCCGGACCCTGCCAGGCGGCGAAGTGGACGAGGTGGGTGAAGTCCGTCGGCAGATCCCCGTAGTCGCCGGTCTCCAGGTCGGCCACGTGGGGGTGGACCCCTATGGCCTCGGCCCGCTCCCGACTGCCATCGGCCGAGTAGCGGGCCACCCCCCACACCTCGTTGTCGAGTGCAAGGAATCTGGCCACTGGATGGCCGATCTGGCCGGTCAGGCCGGTGATGAGGATCTTGCGGTCCGAGGGCATGGCCCCGACGCTAGGGCGGCTCCGGGAGCCGGACGACACCCAGGGCGAACTCGCCGGCTGCCGCGTAGTAGAGCCACCGCTCACCGTCGTCGTCCAGGACGAACGGGTCCCGCAGGCCGTTCTGGGGTTGGAATGCCGGACCCCTGGTGGTGGGCTCCACCGGCAGGTCGGCTCCTTCCCAGGGCTCTGCCGGGCGAAGCACCTCGACCGGTTCGGATGGCGTCCAACCGGTCCAGTCGTCCCGGAGGTCGACCCGGCACTCCATGATCCGCTCGGGAGCGTCACCGGCCCTCGTGAACCAGATCCGGAGGTGGTGGCCGTCGACCAGGACGCCGCTGTGCCGGATCTCGGCGTCGTCGAACAGGGTCGGCCCGTACTCGTAGCCGGAGAGCCCGTCGACCGACCGCACGAGCTGCGATGGCATAGATAGCCCGTAGCACCATCCGCCCCAGGCGAAGCCCCGTTGGTAGGAGGGGGAGATGGCCGGGCCGTCGAGCAGCGGGAGGAAGCGCCGACCGTCCTGAGAGGTGGCCACCAGCGTGTGCTGGTCGTAGGTGGGGTAGGCACCCCAGGAGGGCAGGTGGCCTCCGGCTGAGGGGGAGACGTGGCCGTGGAACGTCATGCGGAGGCGGCGGTCCTCCTCGTCGACCTGGACGTCGGGCGAGGCCACGTGCAGGTTCGGGTGGTCGGCGGGCAGGACCGGTGCGGCATCCTCGGCGTTGAGAACGTCGCTGGAGACCAGGTGCCATGGGCCGGCGGGATGGTCGGAGGCCGCCAGCCGGATGGAGGCCCCGCGGTGGTGGGCGAAGTAGAGGAGGTAGGCGCCGGGTGGATCGGGAAGCCAGGTGGGGCAGCGGATGACCGATGGCCCCTGCACGTTGAAGTCGCCGTGCTCGGTGGGTATCCCCGCCATGCCCCTCGGCACGACCACATGTCGCTCGCTCAATGCCACTCCTCGGGACGTGGATCCGGACGGTCGGGAAGTACCGTCGGGCCGACCGTACGGGAGGGGACAACACCATGCTGGATCGAGACGGGGTGGCTGCACTCCACGACCTGACCGGACGGGTGGTGATCGTGACCGGTGGGAGTCGGGGCATAGGTCGGGCGGTCGCCGAGGCCTTCGCCGCCCAGGGAGCCAGCGTCGTGGTGTCCAGCCGCAAGGCCGATGCCTGCGATGAGGCCGTGGCCGCCATTCGTGCCGCCGGCGGCGAAGCCCTGGCCGTTCCGGGCCACGCGGGAGACCTCCACGACCTGGACAGGCTCGCCGCCACGACGGCCGATGCGTACGGCGGTATCGACATCCTGGTCAACAATGCGGCCAACCCGGTGGCCCAGCCCATCGGGGAGATCACGCCGGAGGCGTTCGCCAAGTCCTTCGACGTGAACGTGCGGGGTCCGTTGTTCCTTTTCCAGGCCTGCCTGCCCCACCTGCTGGTCTCTGACCACGCCTCGGTCGTCAACGTGATCTCGGCGGGAGCGTTCCTGAACACCCCCGGGGTGTCCATGTACGGGGCTGGAAAGGCCGCCCTGCTGCACTTCACCCGGTCGATGGCCGCCGAGTACGCCTCGCGTGGCATCCGTGTCAACGCCCTGGCCCCGGGGCCGGTCGATACGACCATGGTCCGCAACATCGGGCCCGAGCGTGCCGCTGGGATGGCCCGGTCCAACTACATGAAGCGACTGGGCGAGCCCGACGAGATGGTCGGGGCGGTCCTGTACATGGCGTCGGACGCGGGCAGCTTCATGACCGGCCAGTGCCTCACCGTGGATGGCGGGATGGTTCCGGCGCGCTGAGCGTGGACGGCCGGACGGTTCCGGAGCGATAACCACCGACCCACTGGTTCCGCTTCTCCGACCGGGGTCGGGGATCGGGTCCGCCGCTAGGGTTGCCACTTGATCTGACGGACCGTCAGGTCCATTCACCCCCTGATCGCACTACCCCCGGGAGCAGACCATGGCCGGCCATCTGGCAGGAAAGAACATCGCCGTCACCGGTGCCGGGAACGGGATCGGCCGGGGCATCGCGCTGGCCTGCGCCGCCGAGGGCGCCAACGTCGTCGTCGCTGACTACGGGGTGACCATGGACGGCAGCGATCCGTCCAGCGAGGTCGCCGACGTTGTGGTGGACGAGATCCGGGCGGCGGGTGGCACGGCGACGGCGGTGGCCGGTGACGTGTCGGAGATGGCGGTCGGACAGCGCATCGTCGACACGGCGGTCCAGAACTGGGGGACCATCGACGGCGTGGTCTGCGTCGCCGGCATCGTGCGGGAGCGGATGCTGTTCAATATGAGCGAGGAGGAGTTCGACCACGTGGTCAGCGTCCACCTGAAGGGCCATTTCACGCTCTACCGGGCCGCCTCGGCGGTCATGCGAAAGCAGGAGACGGGCGGCAGCCTGGTCGGGTTCACGTCCGGCGCCTTCGTGGCCTCCACCGCACAGGCCAACTACTCGGCGGCCAAGGGCGGGATCGTGTCGCTCACCCGCAGCGCCGCATTCGCCCTCCGGCGCTACGGCATCAACGCCAACTGCATCGCACCGGCTGCGATGACCCGCATGTCGGAGAACGTGCCGTTCGAGATCGAGGCCGGTGGACCCGAGGCGATCGCCCCCCTGGCCGTCTACCTGCTCTCGGACGCCGCCCGGGACACGACGGCCCAGATCTACACCTGTACCGGGAAGCGGATCGCCGTCTGGAACCAACCGGAGGAACTGCGACACATGTCGGCTGACGACGGCGAGATGTTCACTGTCGACGAGATCGCCGAGAGGCTCCCGACTGCCATCGGAGCCGAGGAGATGCCGATGTTCGCCGACCTTGAGCGGCGCATGAGGGAGATGGCCGAGAGGAAGGCCGCCGAAGAGGCCGGGGCGGCGTCATAGGCACCGTCTCCGGAGCGCCTACCCTCCTGCCATGACCGCTCCCCCCTACGTAGAGGGCCACGGCCTGCTGGACGGCAGGGTCGTCGTCGTCACTGCTTCAGCCGGTGCCGGCATCGGGTTCGCCGTCGCCCGACGGGCGGTCGAGGAGGGCGCCACGGTCGTCATCTCGGACGTCCACGAGCGACGCCTGGCCGAGGCTGCCGATGCTCTCGAGGTCGTGGCCGGTTCGAGGCCCCTCGCACTTGTCTGCGACGTCCGCGACGAGGCCGACGTCCAGGGCCTCATGGACGCGGCACTGTCTGAGCACGGGCGGATCGACGTGCTGGTCAACAACGCCGGCCTGGGAGGCGACACCCGTCTCGTGGACATGGCCGACGAGGAGTGGGACCGGGTGCTGGACATCACCCTGACCGGCACCATGCGCTGCACCCGGGCTGCCCTGCGGATCATGGAGGCCCAGGGCCACGGCGTGATCGTGAACAACGCCTCGGTGGTCGGATGGCGGGCCCAGACCGGCCAGACCCACTACTCGGCGGCCAAGGCGGGCGTGATGGCCCTCACGCGCTGCTCCGCCATGGAGGCGGCCGGATCCGGGATCCGGATCAACTGCGTATCGCCGAGCCTCGCGATGCACCCGTTCCTGGCCAGGACCAGTAGCGATGAGCTGCTGGAGTCCCTGGTGGGCGACGAGGCGTTCGGCCGGGCCGCCGAGCCGTGGGAGGTGGCCAACGTGATCGTGTTCCTGGCCAGCGACTACTCGTCCTACATGACCGGCGAGGTCGTCTCGGTCTCCAGCCAGCACCCGTAGCCGGACCCATCAGGGGTTCGTCAGGCCAGGCGCCAGTCGGCCTTCCAGTCGGATTCGTCGCCCGAGGCGAGGCTGTCCACCCGACCCGCCCGTGACAGGGCCAGTAGGTGTGCGTACACCGAGGCGCCGGCGGCCTTGTGCAGCTTCGGATCTATGTCGGCGTAGAGCCCCCCCACGATCGAGATGATGTTGCGTGGGCCGTCGGCCAGGGCGTCCACGATCTGGCGCTCCCGCATCCTGCGATGTTCGATGAGCGCCGAGACGTACGGGATGGGATCGGTGATCGCCGGCCCGTGTGTCGGCCGGTAGGTGGTCTCCGGGCGATCCAGGAGGCGTTCCAGGTTCTCCAGGTAGTCGTTCAGGTCGCCGTCGGGTGCCGGGACCACCGAGGTGGACCAGCCCATGACGTGGTCCCCCGTGAACAGCGTGGCCTCCTCCCGGAAGGCGAAGCAGAGGTGGTTGGAGATGTGGCCCGGCGTGTGGAGCGCTTCGAACGTGAAGCCGGCACCGGTGATCACGTCACCATCCGTAGTCACCACGTCGGGGACGAAGTCACGGTCACCCGATCCCTCCCCGTCATCGGCCTCCGGCTCCTCGCCTGCCTCGATGGCGCGGCGGACCCGTTCGTCATGGGCCCGGATGGCCTCGGCGGGGTGTGGGCCGAACCCGTGGGTCACCGCTCCCGTGGCCGCCTTCACGGCGGCCGCCGCGGGGGAGTGGTCGGGGTGGGTGTGGGTGATCAGCAGGTGGGTGACGCGCTGGCCCTCCACGGCTCGCAGCAGGGCGGCCACGTGGTCGTCGTCGGCAGGGCCCGGGTCGATGATGGCGACGTCGCCGCCGGTGGCCGGGCCGACGATGAACGTGCCCGAGCCGTGGTAGGTGAACCTGGACGGGTTGTTGGCTACCACCCGGCGAACGAGGGGTGACACCTGTTCCACCTCGCCGTAGGGCGGGGTTTCCTCGGTGCTGAACTCAGGGGCCATGGCGGGATTCTGCCCCATGGTCGGAGCCGTCGTCGCTACGGGCGGCGCCGGTGGCTCCGGATCAGGTGGCGCACTCCGACTCGCCGATCTCGGCCACGTATGGGCCGGTCTCGTCGTAGTCCACGTAGAACTCGGGTCCCTCGTCCGGCGTCGGGAACTCGTCCAGGTCCTTCAGGCCGGCGGCCACCTCGCTGGCACCGCCGGAGCGCTCCAGCCAGTCGATGAACCGCTCGCCCGCCTCCCGCTCTCCGGCGAACCTGCCGACCACCCGCACCGTGGCTTCGGCAGCGTTCTTGGCGGGCAGCCGCAGCGCCTTCCTGCCGAAGTGGATCTGTTCCTGTCCCACGTAGCCACCCAGCAGCATCTGGTAGCCGGGAGCCGGTTGGCCATGGGCACGACGTTCGGCGCCGAAGAAGCCGATGTCGGACGTGTGGTGCTGGCCGCAGCTGTTGGTGCATCCCGAGATGTTCACGCGCAGGCCACCCACCTCGGCCAGGCCGGCCTCTTCAAGGGCGGCTCCGATGGCGCTGGCCAGGCCGCGGCTCTGGGTGACGGCGAGGTTGCAGGTGTCGGCACCGGGGCAGGCCACGACGTCGCGTGACAACTCGGCGCCCGGGCGAGCCATGCCGGCTGCCACGAGCCGCTCGTAGAGGGCAGGCAACTGCCCCTCGCTGAGGTCCCGCAGGACCAGGTTCTGCCGGTTGGTGACCCTCACGTCCACGTCGAACTCACGGATCATCGATGCCACGGCCCGGAACTGGCTGGACGTGACGTCGCCCAGCTCGCACCAGGCGTAGGCCGAGACGGTGCCGTTGGCGGCGCCCCGGACCACGTTGGCCTCCACCCAGCGGTCGTAGTCGCTCCTAGCGCCGAGGGCCACGGGGGTTCCCTGGCCCATGGCGGTGGGGGTCACGCCGTCGGCCACGCCTGCCGGCTCGTCGCCCCATTCGGTGACCACCGGCGGGATGCCTCCAGGCCAGGTGGCCGAGGCGGGCAGCAGCATGCGGATGGCCAGCACCCGACGTCGAACCTCGTCGATGCCCAGCTGGTCCACCACCCACTTGAGGCGTGCCCTCAGCTTGTTGTCCCGGTTGCCGGTCTGTTCGAAGACCCTGAGTACCGCCTCGATGGTGGCCAGTAGGTCCTCCTTCGGGGTGAAGTCCTCCAGGGCGAGCGCCGGGAACGGTGTGGTGCCGAGGCCGCCTGCTATGTAGACCCGGAATCCCCGTTCCACGCTGCCGTCCTCGAAGGTGCGGGTGGCTCCGATCACGCCGACATCGTTGAACATGGCCTGACCGCAGTCGGTGTCGCAGCCGGAGAAGTTGATCTTGAACTTCCGCGGTAGGCGCTGGGCCAGCGGGTTGCGGACGAAGTGCCGGTAGGCGGCCTCGGCCCACGGGGTGATGTCCAGGACCTCCAGGGGGCAGGCACCGGCCAGGTGGCAGCCCTGCACGTTTCGCACCGTGTCGCCGCAGGCCTCACGTGTGGTGAGCCCCACCTCGGCCATCTTGCGCATGACCGTCGGGATCTCGGCAAGTTCCACGAAGTGGAACTGGATGTTCTGGCGGGTGGTGATGTGGCCCCACCCACGGCTGTGGTCGTCGACCACGTCGGCCAGGAGGTCCAGTTGGTATGCGGTCATGGCGCCGTATGGGACCTTCACCCGCACCATCTGGTTGGTGCCGCCCTGGCGCTGGCCGTAGATGCCGTTGTTCAGCCGGAAGACCCGGAACACGTCCTCCGGGATGCGGCCAGCCTGGTAGTCGGCCAGCATTTCCTCGAACTTGGTGATGTCGGCTTCCATCTCGGGATGGATCGGCGACACGTCGGTCGGATCGGTGAGCTGTGTCATTGTCGGCTCTCCTGTGGTGGTCGGGTCAGTGGGGTGAGGGTTCGGTCAGGGTGGCATCGGTGACGAGTCGTTCCAGCCCGGCCTCGTCTGTCACGTCGAGGCCGGCGACGGTGCCGATCACCAGGACGGCCGGTGCGTTGACGACCTGGTCGTCGAGTTGGGAGAGGGTGGTCCGCAGCGTCCGCTGGGCGGTGGTCGTGGCCGATTCGATGGCGGCCACGGGGGTGTCGGGAGCCATGCCGCCGGCGAGCAGGCGTTCGGCGATGGCAGCGGTGCGCGATGCGCCCATCAGCACGATCAGGGTCGTTCCCAGGCGAGCCAGAGCGTCCCAGTCAAGGTGGCGTCCCGCTATCGGGTCCTCGTGGCCTGTCACCACCGTGAAGCCGCTGGCGTGGCCCCGCATCGTGACCGGTATGCCCGCGGCGGCCGGTCCGGCCACCGCCGAGGTGATGCCGGGGACCACGGACACCTCTACGCCGGCCCCGCGGAGTGCCTCGGCCTCCTCGCCACCGCGACCGAAGACGAACGGGTCGCCGCCCTTCAGCCGGACGATGGTGTCGGCCCTCCTCGAGGCGTCCACCAGCACGTCGTGGATCCGGTCCTGTGCGTCGGCCGGTCCGCCGGGGCGCTTGCCGACGTCGATCACCTCTGCCCAGGGGGCGATCAGGTCAAGGATCCGTGGGTCCACCAGCCGGTCGTGGACGACCACGTCGGCGGCCTCAAGCAGCTTCAGCGCCCTCAAGGTGAGCAGGTCGGGGTCGCCGGGGCCGGCTCCGACGAGGTGGACGGTCACAGCACGGCCCCGTCAATGAGGGGGTCGTGCAGGCCGACGGCGGTGCGGATGCGCTGGCGGGCGGCGTCCAGGTCGCCTGCCCTGACCAGGTCCAGGAGGTGGTCGTCCAGGGCTGCCTCCCAGCCAGCCGACTCGCTGGTGCCTGCGGTGGCCCGGAGCTCGGTGCGTACCTCGGAGGCCAGCGTCAGGACGGTTGCGTGCTCGGGACCGATGGCCCCGTCGATGGTGCGGCGGAGCCACGCTGCGACGGCGGGGCTGCGACCGTTGGTGGACACGGCCACCTGGAGGTCGTCGTGGGTGGTCACCGCCGGGAGGGTGAACGAGCAGTTTTCTGGGTCGTCCGCACTGTTCAACCAGACGTCGGCGGCCTCGGCGTCCCAGTAGACCTGTCCGTCCACCTTCGGGTCGCCGGTGGCGGTGACGGCCAGCCGGTAGGAGGCCACCTCGCCGCGTCGGTAGGGGCGCTGGTGCCAGCGGACCCGGTGGTCCCCGGTGATCTCAGCGACGGCTTCAGGGGCCACCACGGTGACCTGCGCTCCGGCGGCCAGCAGCCCGCGGACCTTCCGGGCGGCGACGGTGCCGCCACCCACGACCAGGGACCGGCGACCGTTCAGGTCCAGGTTCACGGCGTATGGCGAGGTGGCGGTCACAGGTGCAGCCCGCATTCGGTTCTGGTCGATCTGGCCCAGCGGCCGCTTCGGGGGTCCGCTTCGGGGTCGGGTCGCTCGGTGCACGGCCAGCAGCCCACGGAGGTGTAGCCGAGGGCGAAGCGGGCGTCGAGGCGTTCTAGGTCCGGGATCGCCGGATGCACGGGCGCGCCCTGGCGCCTCAGGAGCACGGGAGTGGTGGTCGTCGTCACAGGTAAATCCTGATAAATCCGATAGGTATAGTCGGGATTAGGTTGAACATACAGAGGTCCACCCCGTGAAACAACATTATTCCGATCGGTTTAGTCGGGATTACGGGACCCGGTCCGGGCGGCGCGGGTGGGCCAGACTCAACGGATGCGACGTTCCATCGACGACTACCCGTTCCAGGCCTCCGACTATCCACCTGACTACGCAGAAGACGAGCTCACCCCCATCTCATGGGCTGTCGGCATCTGTGACGACTACGCGGACGCGGAACCGCGTGTGATGCTCACGTTCGAGGAGGTGGGTAGGGCAGGCCAGGGCCTGGTCGGGCACCTCTCGCCCGACATCGCCAGACGGCTGCGGGTCGCCCTGCGCGACGCCCTGGCCGAGATCGGCCAGGACGTGGGCACCTGATCCGAGTGGTCAGCCGTCGGCCGGGAGGCCACGGATCTTCTCGGCCACGTACTCGACGAAGAAGCCCTCGTAGCGTGCCTGGAGCTCGGGAAGGCGCCAGTCCCCACCGGTGACCGTGCCGCGGCACACGGCGGTGCCGCATCCGCACGCCAGGCGGTATGCATCGGTGCGGTCCATGGCGTAGTCGTGGCAGAGTTCCTCGTCTACGGCGATGTCCCTCATGGCCACGTAGATGACCTGGCCCCGGAAGCCCACGTTCGCGTCGCACGAGTGGTTGATGCGGATGGACGTCTCGTCCACCTCGTCGGCGGTACGCGGGGAGAGGTACAGGTCGTCGTGGATCTGGAGGCTCTGGTCGCCGATCTCGGCGGTCAGCCGGAGGACCTCCTCACGGTGCACGATGTGCCCGGCCTTGACGGCCACTATCCGGCCGGCCCCGATGGGCTGGACCGCGAACACCCCGAGGCCTGCCACAGCACCGTCGCGGACCTCGATGCTGGGCGAACGCCAACTCCGGATGGGCGCCACGTTCCCGAACCGCTCAGCCGTCGCTGTCGGCGAGTCCCAGGTAGGCCGGGCCCTCCCCACCACCGTGGACCTCGACGCTCGTGCCGGTCACCCAGCGCGCCAGCGGTGAGGCCAGTACGAGACACATGTCGGCCACCTCGGACGGGTCACCGAGGCGCTTCATGGCGAGGTTTCCGGCAACAGCGGCTCGGCCGGTGGCGTCTCCGTAGAATCGCTCTGACTCCTCGGTCAGGATCAGGCCGACGGTCACCGTGACCACCCGTACCTCCGGCCCCCACTCGTGGGCGAGGGTCCGGCCCATGTTCTCCAGCCCGGCCTTCGCCGCTCCGTAGGCCACTCCCCGCGGATTGGGGCGGCTTCCGCTGACCGACGAGATGTTCAGGATCACGCCGCCGCCCGACGGGCTGGTGGGTTCCACCATGGCCCGTCTGGCCGCCTGGCTGAACGTCATCGGTCCGGTCAGGTTGAGGGCCAGGATCTTCTCGTTGAAGCGGGGCGAGACCGTGGCCGAGTCGGCCGGGGGTGCGCCGCCGGCATTGTTCACCAGCACGTCCAGGCGACCGTTGGCCTCCACCGCTGCAACGACCACTGCGGACACCTCGTCCGGTTCGCGGACGTCGGCGGCCACGAACGTCGCGCTTCGTGCCCCGTCGGATGACGTGACAGGGGAGTCCGGCGCGTTGCGGGCACAGACGACCACGTCGGCACCGGCATCCAGGAAGGTAACAGCGATGACCCTGCCCAGTCCCCGGGTCCCGCCGGTCACGATGACCGACTTCCCGGTGAAGTTGAGGGGATCGGCGGGGGACCGGGTGGCGCTCACGGAGGGCACGCTACCCGTGGTGCCGACGGGCGTCCGTTCCGGTGGTCGTGAGGCCGTCGTTGGGCGGACGTGACCGATTCCACTATCTGACGCTCCGTCATGACTAGCCGCCCGGTTCCACCTCGCCTACCGTCGGACCCATGCCGGACAAGTTGATGACCGAGGACGAGGTTGTCGCGCAGCTCCAGAGCTCGATGACCATCGGCATCGGCGGCTGGGGCTCCCGCCGCAAGCCCATGTCGCTGGTCCGGGCTATTGCCCGATCGGACCTGCGGGACCTGACCATCGTGAGCTACGGGGGGCCGGACATCGGCATCCTGTGCGCCACCGGAAAGGTCCGCCGGGCCGTCTACGGCTTCGTCTCATTGGACTCGATCCCGCTCGAGCCCCACTTCCGACAGGCCCGCCAGCAGGGCACCATCGAGTTCACCGAGCTGGATGAGGGCGCCTTCTACCTGGGCCTGCTGGCGGCCGCCCACCGGATGCCCTTCTATCCGACCCGGGCCGGCCTGGGTAGCGACATGCTGACTATGAACCCGGAGCTCAGGACCGTGGCCTCGCCCTATCCCGACGCCGACGGCCTGATGGAGGAGTTGGTGGCGATACCGGCCCTGCGACTGGACGTCTCGCTGATCCACATGAACCGGGCCGACAAGGGCGGGAACGGACAGTTCCTCGGGCCCGACCTCTACTTCGACGACCTGTTCGCCAAGGCCGCCGATCGCACCTTCATGTCCTGCGAGAAGGTCGTCTCGACGGGGTCGCTGCTAGACGAGGGAACGTTCCACACTCTGAAGATCCCCCGGTTGTTCGTGGATGGCGTGGTAGAGGCACCGCGGGGAGCCCACTTCACCGAGTGCCCTCCCGACTACGAACGCGACGAGGAGTTCCAGCGCGAGTACGCGGCGACGGCACGTGACCCCGAGGCCTGGGCGGCATTCGCCGACCGTTTCGTGAACGCGCCCAGCCACGCCGAGTACCTGAAGCGGGTGGACGAGCGGACCGCCGAGCGTGACGCCGGGGAGGTCACGACATGAGTGGAGTGACCGATCCGGCCACGCTCGACGAGATCTGTGTCGTGGCCATCGCCGAGACCTTCCGCGGTGACGGTGAGATCCTCTGCAACCCGATAGGCACCACGCCGATCATCGGTGGTCGGCTCGCCCGGGCCACGTTCGAACCCGACATGGTCATGACCGACACGGTGGCCTTCCTGGCGGCCAACACCCTCCCCGTCGGGGATCCCGACGCCGAGCGGCTCATCGAGGCCTGGATGCCCTACCGGGACGTATTCGACCTGGTCTGGTCCGGTCGACGCCACATAGTGATGGGTGCTAGCCAGATCGACGCCTGCGGCAACCAGAACCTGGCCGCCATCGGGGACTGGCGGAAGCCGAAGGCCCAACTGCTGGGCCTTCGCGGCGCCCCAGGGAACCTGGTCAACCACGTCACCAGCTACTGGGTGCCCAACCACTCGCCCCGGACCTTCGTGCCGACCGTCGACGTGGTCTCAGGTCCGGGCTATGACCGGGTGGCCGACCTGTCGGCCACCGTGCGTGCCAACCACGAGGTCCGCCGGGTGGTCTCGAACCTGGGCGTGTTCGACTTCGCCAACGACGAACGACGCATGCAGGTCGTCTCGGTCCACCCCGGCGTCACCGTCGACCAGGTGGTGGAGGCCACCGGGTTCGAGATGGTGCTTGGCGACACGGTCGACGAGACCCGGTTGCCGACCGATTCCGAGCTCCGGCTGATACGCGAGGTCATCGACCCACGGGGCCTGCGCCGCGCCGAGTTCGGCGGCTGAGGCCCGAGATGACCGACCCGACTCCGGCTGCCGCCGACCCTCGGTTGCACACCCGGTTCTGCGACCTGGTCGGTGTCCGCCATCCGATCGTCCAGACGGGCATGGGCTGGGTGGCTGGATCCCGGCTCACGGCGGCCACCGCACGGGCCGGGGGCCTGGGCATCATCGCCGCAGCGCCCATGACCTTCGACCAGATGGTCACCGCCATCGACGAGGTGAGGGCGGCCACCGACGAGCCGTTCGGGGTGAACCTCCGTTCCGATGCCGGCGACATCGACCGCCGGGTGGAGCACCTCGTCACGGCCGAGGTGCGGGTCGCGTCCTTCGCCCAGGCGCCCGACCGCCGAACCGTGGACACCTTGAAGGCGGCCGGAGTGGTGGTCATCCCCACGATCGGCGCCCGCCGCCACGCCGAGAAGGTGGCCGAGTGGGGCGTGGACGCCGTCATCGCCCAGGGTGCCGAGGGAGGCGGACACACCGGCGTCGTGCCCACCTCGCTGCTCATTGGCCAGGTCCTGGATGCCATCGACCTCCCGGTCATCGTCGCCGGCGGCTTCACCGACGGCCGGGGCCTGGCCGCAGCCCTGGCCTGGGGCGCCGACGCCGTGGCCATGGGCACCCGGTTCCTGCTCACCAGCGACAGCGACGTGCCGGATGCCATCAAGGCCATCTACCTGGCCACCCCGGTGACCGGAACCGTGGTCACCCGCGCCGTGGACGGCGCCCCCCAACGCGTCGTCGCCACGCCCATGGTCGAACGCCTCGAACGTTCCCGGCTGTCCGCCTTCCCGCGGGCGGCGCTGAACGCCCTGAGGTTCCGCAACCTCACCGGCACGCCGATGCGCGACCTCCTGGCCGAGGGCCTCCGCATGAAGCGCAGCGGAAACCTGACATGGGGGCAGGTGGCGATGGCCGCCAATGCCCCGATGCTCACCCGGGCCGCCTTGGTCGACGGCCACCCCGAGGTGGGCATCCTGCCCACCGGCCAGGGGGTCGGCTCTATCCACGAACTGCCCAGCTGCGCTGAGCTGATCGGGCGGACGGTGGCTGAGGCCGGCGCGGCGCTGGATCGCCTCTCCGGTCCCCGGGAGTAGCCGATGGACCTCGGCTTCACCCCTGCCCAGCAGGCCTTCCGCGACGAGGTGCGGAGCTGGCTGGCAGCGAACATTCCGGCGGAACCGCTGCCGCCCATGGACACCCCCGGGGGATTCGAGCGGCACCGTGAATGGGAGCGGGTGCTACACGAGGCCCGATGGTCCGTGGTGGCGTGGCCGGAGGCCTATGGCGGCCGTGGAGTCGGCCTCGTCGAATGGCTGGTATTCGAGGAGGAGTACTACCTCTCCGGCGCTCCGGGCCGGGTCAACACCAACGGCATCTCCCTGCTGGGACCCACCCTGTTCGCCTACGGCACCGACGAACAGAAGGACCGCTTCCTGCCCCGGATGGCCTCCGGAGAAGAGATCTGGGCCCAGGCTTGGTCCGAGCCGAATGCCGGAAGCGACCTGGCATCCATCACCACCCGAGGGGTCAGGGACGGTGAGTGGTTCGTCCTGGACGGCCAGAAGACCTGGTGCTCGCGCGGTGCGTGGGCCGACTGGCTGTTCTGCATCGTGCGCACCGACCCGACCTCGCAACGCCACAGCGGCCTCTCGTACCTGCTGGTGCCGGCTGACTCGGAGGGCCTGGAACGCAGGCCGGTCGGTCGCCTGGACGGCGAGCCGGCGTTCGCCGAACTGTTCTTCGACGGTTGCCGCGTGCACGAGTCCAACCTCCTGGGTGCCGAGGGCCAGGGCTGGAACGTGGCCATGGCGACGACGTCCAGCGAACGGGGCCTGAACCTCCGGGCGCCCGGACGCTTCCTGGCGGCAGCCGACCGCTTGGCAGGGCTCTACCGGGAGCTTGCCGATGGGGGATCCGCCGACCGGTCACTGCTGGACGAGGTGGTCCGAGCCTGGACCGGTGCACAGGCGTACAGGTGGCAGACCTACGGCACCGCTGCCCGGCTCATGGGCGGCGGAGAGCTCGGGTCGGCCTCCTCGATGATGAAGGTGTTCTGGTCGGAGCTGGACGTCGAACTGCACGCAACTGCGCTCCGGCTACTCGGCGACCGGGGCGAGCTGGTCGCTGCGGCACCGGATGCCGTCGACGCAGGGTCGTGGATGTCCGGCTACCTGTTCGCCCTGTCGGGCCCGATCTACGCAGGCACCAACGAGATCCAGCGCAACATCGTCGCCGAGCGGGTGCTGGGCCTGCCGCGGAAGTGAAGGCGGGCTAGAGCGGTGGACTTCACCTTCTCCGAGGATCAGCGGCTCTTCGCTGGGACCCTGAGCGACATCCTCTCGGCCGACTGCCCGCCGGAGGCCGTCCGCGCCTCCTGGGAGGATCCCGATGCCCGGGTGAGCGGCCTTTGGGAGGCCCTTGGCGGAACCGGCGTGCTGGGCATGACGGCACCTGAGTCCCACGAAGGCCTGGGAATGGACGAGGTCGACCTGGTCCTGCTGCTTGAGGAACTCGGCCGGGCCGCCTGTCCCGAGCCGGTGGCCGAGCACGTCGCTGTCGCCCTGCCGCTCCTCCGGGACCACGGATCGGCGGCGTTGAGGGACACCTGGCTGGGCCGCGCCGCCACCGGCGATGTCGTCCTCACGGCAGGCTCGCCGGTCGACGACCTGGTGCTGGCCGCCGGCCGGGCCGACCTCTCGCTGCTGGGGGTCGACGGTGCCCTGCACGCCGTGCCGGCCGAGCAGATGACCTGCACGGGACAGCCGAGCGTGGACGCTTCCCGCCGCCTCGCCCGGGTGGAGTGGACCCCATCGGACGACACTTTCCTCTCCGATGATCCGGCGGTGCTCGAAGAGTGGCTGGACCGCGGGGCCTGGGCTGCAGCCGCACAGGCCGTGGGCGTGGCCCAGAGGCTGCTGGACATGACCGTGGCCTACGTCATCGACCGGGAGCAGTTCGGGAGGCCTGTAGGGGTCAACCAGGCGGTCAAGCACCACTGCGCGAACGTGGCCATCGACCTGGAGTTCGCCCGCCCAATGGTGCAGGTGGCGGCCTGGTCCCTGGCCGCCGGTGGGAGCCCCACCGACGGTGGGTCGGTTTCGATGGACGTCTCCATGGCCAAGTCCCTTGCCTCCGATGCGGTCGACCGGGCCTGTCGTGTCGCCCTCCAGTGCCACGGTGCCATCGGCTACACGATCGAGTACGACCTCCAGTTGTGGCTCAAGAGGGGCTGGGCGCTGGCGGCAACCTGGGGCGACAGCCGCCTGCATCGTCGACGAATCGCAGCCGGGCTGGGCCTGGCGACGGGTCGCTAGGCCCGACCGGGCTTCGAGGGAGCGTGCCGGTCTGCACCGGACGGTCGGCCAGCCGCCAGACTGCAGCCCCATGAGCGACCGGCGCACTGACGTGGAGGCCACCCGTATGGCCGGCCTGGGCCTGGCCGACGAAGTCAGGGCCCTCATCTCCGACGTGAACCGGTCGGCGCCGGACGTCGGCGCCCTGGAGGAGGCACGGGTACACGTGGCCGCGGCCCGGACGGCACTGGCGTCGCCTGACAGGCGCCGCTGGTACGAGGTTCCCCTCGACGAGATCGACGAGGACACGACCATCCGGTTGCGCGAGGAGGCGGGTGACCACAGCCTGTTCCGTGGTGGCCGCAACCCGCTGGCGCCACCACTTCGGGTCTCGACGGGCGTGGACTCCGACGGTGAACCCGTGGTGGTCGGCGAGGTCCACCTGGACAGGTCCAGGGAGGGGCCGCCCCAGCGTGTCCACGGCGGCATGGTGGCCGGAATCTTCGACGACGTCCTGAGTGGCGCTCCGGTGCTGGTGGACGCCGGCCCGGTCGTCACCGCACGGTTGTCCATCCGCTACCGACTGCCCACCCCGCTGGACGTCCAACTCCGGTTCGAGGCCCGGGTGGTCCGGCACTCCGGTCGTCGCCTGGTCGCCAGGGCCCGGTGCCTGGCACCGACGGCCGATGGCGGGACGGAGGTCACCGCCGAGGCCGAGGCGCTGTTCGTTGCCATCCCCAGACGCTCCCAGGAGGGCACCGCCGACACGGCGGTCGAAGGGTGAGCAAGGCGAGCGCTGTGCCGCCGACCATCTGCTTCCTCTGCACCGGCAACGCGGCCCGTTCGGTGATGGCCCGTGCGATGTTCGCCGACCGGGCACCCGGCTACCGGGCTGTCGGCGCAGGCACCCTCGTGATAGAGGGGCTGCCGATGAGCAGTCGGACCCGCAACGCCATGGCTGACCTGGGCCTCGCCGATCCCGACCATCGCAGTTCCCAGTTCGGCAAGGGGCACGTCACGGCCGACCTGGTAGTGGCCATGGAGCCCAGCCACGTGGCGTGGATCCGTCAGCACCATCCAGCCGTCGCCGCCCGGACCGCCACCCTGCCCCGGCTGGTCAGGGACCTTCCTCCCGACGGACCACTGGTCGGACGTGTGGCCTCGCTGGGCTTGTCCACCGTCGAGGTCGGGAGCTGGGAGGAGGTGGTCGACCCCGCCTCGGGCGAACAGGCCGACTTCGATGCCTGCGCGGCCACGCTCGACGACCTGGTCGGCAGGCTGGTCGAGCTGCTGGGACCCGCGTGCTGAACCCCCGGAGGATGCCACCGCACCGCCGGGACGGCTTCCTCCTGGCAGCGGCCTGCTTCCTCATCGGGATCACCTTCGGGGTGTTCGCCGACAGCGCCGGCCTGAGCCTCGGGAAGGCCTCGGCACTCTCGCTCCTGACGTTCACCGGGGCGTCGCAGTTCGCTGCCGTGTCGGTGGTGGCTGGTGGTGGCACGACGATCGCAGCCGTGGGAGGTGCGGTGCTGATCGGCGCCCGCAATTCCCTCTACGGGCCGGTGATCGGCCCGCTGCTGCGGGGCGGACGCTTCCGCCGCGCACTCGGCGCCCACTTCGTGGTCGACGAGACCACCGCTGTGGCCAGCGCCCAGGAGGGTGCCGACGGAGCACGGGATGCGTTCTGGTTCACCGGGCTGTGGCTCTTCGTCTTCTGGAACGTCGGAACGGTGCTGGGCGTGGTGGTCGGAGGTGCCTTCGATGATCCCGGAGCCCTCGGCCTGGATGCGGCGTTCCCCGCCGCCTTCGTGGCCATGCTGGCACCCCACCTGCGTTCTAACCCCGGCCGGGTGGCGGCCGTCGGTGGGGGAGCGGTCGCGTTGGTCGCGGTGCCAACCACCGTGGCAGGAGTCCCCATGCTCCTGGCCGTCATGGCCGTCCTGCCGGGGTTGTGGATCCAGCGGCGTGGTGGTGGTCCCCCGACCAGCGACGAGGGCATGGGGTCGGCCTCGTGACCTGGACGGCGGTGCTGGCGATCTCAGGTGGCGCCTACCTCTTCAAGCTTGTCGGCGTGACGGCCGGGAACCGTTTCGCCACGGTCCTCGAGCCCGTGACCGGCCTAGTTCCGCCTGCCCTCTTCTCGGCGATCATCGCCATCATGACGGTGGCCGATGGCACGTCCCTGGTCCTGGATGCCCGCCTCGTGGGCGTCGGGCTGGCGATCCTCGCCGTCTGGAGACGCGCCCCGTTCGTCATCGTCGTGCTCGTGGCCATGGCGGCCACCGCACTGGTCCGCCTGCTGGCCTGAGGTCGGACCGTCAACCGGATGCGACGTAGCCGCCCGTCACCTCGTGAACGGCATGGCCCATCTAGGTTCGGGTCGTGACACGGGCCGAACCACCACCGGACGCAGCCTCGGACCTGGCCGGCGTGTCGGCCTCGGTCAGGAGGTCCCTGCTCCTGCCAAGGCCCCGGTGGCGCGGGGTGATGCACCGGGTGGCCGTCCCCTCCACCGTCGTGGCGGGCATCTGGCTGGTGGCCCGGGCTCCGGCTGGAGCCGACAGGCTGGGTGCCGCCATCTTCGCCTTCGGAGCGCTCCTCATGTTCGTGGCAAGCAGCCTCGTCCACCTGAGGCGCTGGTCGATACCGGTCTTCGAGGCGCTCTTCCGCTTCGACCACGCGGCGATCTTCCTGCTCATTGCCACCAGTGCCACCCCCGTAGGCATCAGCGCACTCAGCGGCCGGTCCGCCACCCTGCTGCTCTGGGCGGTGTGGATCGGGGCAGCCATCGGAATCGGCCTCCGCCTGCTGCCGTTCCACCCCCCGAAGGGATTGATGAACTCGTTGTTCCTGGGCCTCGGCTGGGTGCCGATAATGGTCGCGCCGGACCTCTTCCGGGTGTTGGAACCGGTGACGATCCTTCTGGTGGTGGTGGAGGGCCTCCTATACAGCGGCGGTGCCCTGATGCTGGGCGCCCGGTGGCCCGATCCGTCACCACGGCTCTTCGGGTACCACGAGGTCTGGCACACGTTCGTGACCGCTGCGGTGGCCGTCCACTTCGTCGTGGTCGCCATCGTCGTGGCCTGACCGGGGCGGGTGGGGCGACGGCGGTACGGTCGGTCCCGTGATCGGTCGGCCCAGCATCCTCCCCCGGTGGGAGTGGCGACCGGTGGCCTGCGTGGTGGTGACAGTCGCCCTGCTGGGAGCGGGCTGTGGTGCCGACCGGGTGACCGACCCGGCGAGGGCCACCACGTGCGTCGAGCTGGTGGATGCGGGGCGGGCCACCGCCGAGAAGGTTCTGGCTCATCTGGGCGACCGGACACTGGCGGAGTTCGAGGCCGAGGATCCGTCCGACCCGTTCGGTGGGCTGGACCCGCTCCTGAGGCCTGACGTGTTCGCCTCGCGGGCCGTCGAGCTGGGCTGCGGCGAGGACGAGCTAGCCGGCCTGGCCTGCACCGCCTATCAGGGCCTGGCGCACCTCGCCCTGAGCGACGTCGCACGGTCCTACCTGGCGCCCTACTTCGCAGCCTGCGACTGACCCCCGACGAGCCGGATCGTCGGGCCGTGCGAGATACTGGCCGACATGGTCGGTGGATCGGTACCCCGGGGAGAGGCCGGCTGGAAGCCCCTGCTGGACGACCTCCGGGAACGTAGGCGAATAGCGCGGTCCATGGGCGGCTCCGAGAAGCTCGCCCGTCGCCGCGACGTGGGTGGCCTCGATGCCCGGGCACGCATTGCGCACCTGCTGGACCCCGGTTCATTCGTGGAGATCGGAACCCTCGTGGGTTCGGTGCCGGCCGATGGACTGGTGGCCGGGTCCGGGACCATCGACGGTCGGCACGTGATGGTCGGAGCGGAGGACTTCACGGTCCTGGGCGGGTCCATTGGTGCCGGCAGTTCTGCGAAGCGGTTCCGCATCAGCGAGCTGGCCGAACTGGACCGAATCCCGCTGGTGATGCTGCTGGAGGGTGCCGGTCACCGTCCGCCCCTGCCCGACGAGCCGGCGCCGGGTCGTGCCCCCACCGACCTGATCCAGCAGGCGCGGCTCTCAGGCCGGGTGCCGCTGGTGACCGGGGTGCTCGGTGCCTCGGCGGGGCACGGGGCGCTGGTGGCACCCATGTCGGACTTCTCGATCATGACTCCCGACGCCAGCATCTTCACCGCCGGACCACCGGTTGTGAAGGCTTCGCTGGGCGAGGAAGTGTCGAAGCACGATCTGGGTGGTCCCGGAGTGGCCGTGGCCAGCGGCCTCGTCCACAACGTGGCAGCCGACGATCGGGCTGTACTGGACGACATCCGGACCTATCTCTCGTACTTCCCGAGCAGCGCCTGGTCCCACCCACCGCGGCGCGAGGGAGGCGACACCGGGCCTCGCAGGTTGGACGACATCCTGGACGTCGTGCCCCGTGACTCCTCGACGTCGTACGACGTCCGGCTGGTCGTCAGCATGCTGGTGGACGAGGGTCGGTTCTTCCAGGTCCAGCCCGACTTCGGGTCCTCGATGGTCTGCGCCCTTGCCCATCTCGGTGGAGAGCCGGTGGCAGTGGTGGCCAACCAGCCACAGGTCCTGGCGGGGGCGATCGACGTGGACGCGGCGGAGAAGGCTGCCCACTTCGTGACGGTGGCCGACTCGTTCCACCTTCCGCTGGTCTTCCTCACCGACAATCCGGGGATGCTGGCCGGAACGGCCTCGGAACAGGCCGGCATCCTGCGGGCCGGTGCACGGATGTTCGCCGCCCAGACCCGGGCCCGGACAGTCAAGCTCCAGGTGGCCCTGCGCAAGGCCTACGGCTTCGGATCCCTGGCCATGTCGATGGTGTCGTTCGATCGCCAGACGGCCTCCTACGCCCTGCCGGGCGTGACGCTCGGTGCCATGGGTTCCCGTGGGGCCGCCGACGCCGTGGGAGCCGATGCCGGAACCGCCGAGGCGCTCCGTCAGGCCGAGACCGGGGCCGTCTACCGCTCAGCGGGTCGACTCGGGTTCGACGAGGTGATCGATCCGCGGGACCTCCGAGACGTGCTGCTGGCTGCCCTCAAGCGCGGCCTCTCTCGCCATCAGGCCCCCGCTCAGCCGGCTTCCCGGGTAGGCATCACCCCCTGACTCTCTACAGCGTCAGCCCGTCGGCACGACAGCACTCCGGAATCCGGTCGCTGATCGGCTCCGACGGTGGCAGGCTGCGGGGGTAGCCCCGAAACCATCAACTGGAGTCCCACGTTGTCCACCGAACGCCTCTCCCGCCGCATAAGCGCCATCGCCGAGTCGGCCACCATGGCCGTCGACGCCAGGGCCAAGGCCCTCAAGGCAGCCGGCCAGCCGATCATCGGCTTCGGAGCCGGCGAGCCCGACTTCGCCACCCCGCAGCACATAGTCGAGGCGGCCGTGGCGGCCTGCACGGACCCCGCCAACCACAGGTACACGCCGGCCGGCGGCCTACCCGTCCTTAAGGAGGCGCTGGTCGTCAAGACCCAGAGGGATTCCGGCTGGCGGCCGGAAGTGTCCCAGGTGCTGGTGACCAACGGAGGCAAGCACGCCGTCTACAACTCGTGTGCGGCGCTCCTGAACCCTGGCGACGAGGTCCTGCTGCCCGCCCCCTACTGGACCACCTACCCGGAGTCCATAGCCCTGGCCGGTGGAACCACGGTCGTGCTGCCAACCGATACGACCTCCGGATTCCGGGTCACGGTCGATCAGTTGGAGGCGGCCCGCACCCCGAACACCAAGGCGCTCATGTTCGTGTCGCCCTCCAACCCGACCGGGGCCGTCTACCCGGCGGACGAGATCACGGCGATCGGCAGGTGGGCCGCCGAGCACGGCATCTGGGTCATCGCCGACGAGATCTACGAACACCTCACCTACGACGACCACGTCCACCACTCGATGCGTGCCCTGGTGCCCGAGATCGCCGACCACTTCGTGGCGGTCAACGGCGTGGCCAAGACCTACGCCATGACCGGCTGGCGGATCGGCTGGATGATCGGCCCGGACGACCTGATCAGGGCCGCCGGCAACCTGCAGTCCCACGGCACCAGCAACGTGTCCAACGTCTCGCAGCGGGCCGCCCTGGCAGCCGTGTCCGGCGACCTGACGGACGTCGCCGACATGCGCGCCTCGTTCGATCGTCGTCGTCGTCGCATGGTCGAGATGCTCAGGGCCATCGACGGCGTGGACCTGCTCACGCCGCAGGGTGCCTTCTACGCCTTCCCGGACCTCACGGCCTTCCTTGGTCGCAAGGTCGGGGGACGGGTCGCCACGACCACATCGGAGCTGGCCACGATCATCCTGGAGGAGGCCAATGTGGCCATAGTGCCCGGCGAGGCGTTCGGCGCCCCCGGCTACGCCCGCCTCTCCTTCGCTCTCGGCGACGACGACCTGGGTGAGGGCCTGACGCGCATCGGCGAACTGCTGACCGGCTGACGGCGTCGGCCCGGCCGGTTTTCGTTCGGACGGTACGAGCGCCCCGGCGACTGTCATTCCACGGCGCTCAGGACCGACCCTATGATCGCCCCGACCACTGCCCGGGCGACACCGCTCGAACGGGTGGTGGTGACAGCGTCGACCAGAGGTCAGGTCCATGGCAGGTGAGGAACCCCGTCTGCGGTCGATGGGACAGGTGGGTACCGGTCAGCGTGGCGCCGTCCTCGGGTGGAAGTCATAGGCACCTCCGACCATCGGGTCAGCCCCTACGGGAGCTGGTCGTCGCCAATCACCGCTGAGGTGGTGGTGGCGGGCGCAGCCGGCCTGGGCGAGGTGGTCGTCGACGGCGACGACGTCTGGTGGGCCGAGTCCCGGCCCGACGAGGGAGGACGCACGGTGGTGGTGCGACTTTCGCCCGACGGCACCGTGGTGGACATGGTGCCGGCGGGGATCGACGTGCGGACCGGCGTCCATGAGTACGGCGGGGGCGCCTGGTGGGTGGCCGGAGGGGTGCTGGTCCACTCCGACCGGGCCGACGAGCGCCTCTACCGACGGGACGCCGATGGAGTCCCCGTCGTGCTCACCCCAGCCCCGGGTGGCCCACGGGCCCTGCGGTATGCCGACGGCAGGACCACCCCTGATGGCCGGTGGTACGTGTGCGTCCGGGAGGCGCACGCCACCGGAGGGGAACACGCCGAACCTTCCAACGAGCTGGTCGCCGTCGCCATGGACGGCTCACTGCAAGTTGACGTGCTGGTCGCCGGTCCCGACTTCGTGGCAGCCCCGCGGATCTCGTCGGATGGGCTGCGGCTGGCCTGGATCCAGTGGGACCACCCGGAACTGCCCTGGGACGACACCGAACTCTGGGTGGCCGACCTGACCATCGGACCGGACGGGTGCGCCCTGTCCGGCCGGCGGTGCGTGGCCGCCGAGGGCGAGTCGTTCTTCCAGCCCGAATGGCGGCCCGACGGCGTGCTGCACGTGGTCACCGACCGGGGCGGCTGGTGGCACCTCCACCGGGTCGACACCGGTACCGGGACCCTGTATCCGTTGACCTCCGGTGAGTTCGAAGTGGCCACGCCGCAGTGGGTGTTCGGCCTGTCCCGCTATGCCTTCGTCGGGGACGACACCTGGTTTGCACGACGGGAGGTGGGCGTTGACCACCTGGCCGTGCGGCGGGCCGACGGCACGACGCAGCAGGTTCCCATTCCGGTGGAGGGCGGTTCGGCCACCTCGATCGGTTCCGTGGTGGCTACCGGCGACGGGATCGTCGCCGTGGTCGCCGGTTGGACCTCCGAGCCGGCCGTGGTCGCAGTCGAACCTGCCGGTGTCCGAATCCTGCGCCGGCCGCGGGACCTCGGGATTGACGCCGGCTGGTTCCCGCAACCCGAGGCGCTCGCCTTTCCCACGTCCGGCGGTGAGGTGGCGTATGCCGTCGTCCACCCACCGACCAGCCCCGACCACGGGGGACCCGACGGCGAGCTGCCACCGTTGCTGGTGCTGGCCCACGGAGGTCCGACCGGCTCGGTCCGTACCCAGCTCCAGCTGGCCATTGCCTACTGGACCAGCCGCGGCTTCGCCGTGGCCGACGTCGACTACCGGGGCTCCACCGGCTACGGCCGCCCCTACCGCCACCGCCTGCGGGGCGGTTGGGGGGTCCTCGACGTGGACGACTGCGTGGCCGTCGCCCACCACCTGGTGGACGCCGGCCGGGTCGACTCCGAGCGCCTGGCCATCAAGGGTGGCAGCGCCGGTGGCTTCACGGTCCTGGCCGCGTTGACCTTCCACGACGTCTTCACCGCCGGCGCCAGCCGCTACGGGGTCGCTGACCTGGCTGCTTTGGCTGCCGACACCCACAAGTTCGAGGCCCGCTACCTGGATCGCCTGGTCGGTCGCTGGCCGGAGGACGAGGCCGTCTACCGGGAGCGGTCGCCCATCCACCACGTAGACAGGCTGTCCACGCCGATCCTGCTGCTCCAGGGTTCCGAGGACGCCGTGGTGCCACCGGCCCAGGCGCACCTCATGGCCGATGCCCTGCAGAGCCGGGGCGTACCGTTCGCCCTCATCGAATTTCCCGACGAGGGCCACGGGTTCCGCAGGGCCGCCAACGTGGTGCGGGCACTCGAGGCAGAACTGTCGTTCTTCTCCGACCGGTTCGGCTTCCAACCTGCCGACGAACTGCCGCCGCTGGCCATACGGCGTTGACCGGACCAGCCGCCGGGCCGGCGCATCGGCATGGGTCACGTCGGCGACGGGCATTCGGCGATCATGGTGCTCTCCACCGGCGGCCCTGTGCCGATCCCGGTGCTGGATGATCTGAGGCGACGGCCGGGAATCATCTCCGTCCGCGCCCTGGACCGGGCCTGATCCGGAATCAGGGTTGCTCCCGATCGGGCGCCGGCGTCTATACTTGATGGTGATGCGACCAATCCTCCACCTCGAGCTGCTGACCTAGGGCGAACGCTCCACATACGCGTTCGCCCGAACCTCCTGCGCCCACCGGGCCAGGAGGTTTTTCGGTTTTCGGGAACGGTCCGCACGAGGTGGATCGCAGCCGACAGCCGGGGCAGGCCACCATCGCACCGACCAGACAAGACCAGACTCAGGAACGGAACCAGCCATGAGCGAGCAGACGAAGACCGATCGGGTGATCATCTTCGACACCACCCTCCGCGACGGCGAGCAGTCGCCGGGCATCTCCCTGGACGTGGGGGAGAAGCTGGAGATCGCCGAGCAGCTGGCCCGCCTGGGCGTGGACTACATCGAGGCCGGGTTCCCGATCGCCAGCCAGGGCGACTTCGCGGCCGTCCACGCCATCGCCTCGTCCATCCAGGGTCCGACCATCTGCGGGCTGTCGCGCACCGCCCACAAGGACATAGACAGGTGCTGGGAGGCCATTGAGCCAGCCGCCAGCCGACGCATCCACACGTTCATCGCCACGAGCCCGACGCACATGGAGTTCAAGCTCAAGATGAGCCCCGAGCAGGTGTTGGCCGAGGCCGGATCGGCGGTGGCACGGGCACGGGAGTACACCGATGATGTCGAGTTCAGCCCCGAGGACGCCTCCCGCTCGGACTTCGACTTCATGTGCGACGTGCTCCAGGCGGCCATCGACAACGGCGCCAGCACGCTCAACATCCCGGACACCGTGGGTTTCGCCACCCCGGTCGAGTGGGCCGAGCGCATCCGGTCGATCAGGGCGCGGGTGAGCGGCGACTACGTGATCTCCACGCACTGCCACAACGACTTGGGCCTCGCTGTGGCCAACTCCCTGGCCGCCCTGCAGGCGGGCGCCCGCCAGGTGGAGTGCACCATCAACGGCATTGGCGAGCGGGCGGGCAACGCTGCCATGGAGGAGATCGTCATGGCCATCAACACCCGGCCAGACACCTTCGAGGGCCTCGAGGTGGGCATCCGGACCGAGGAGTTGGCGAAGTCCAGCCGGATCGTCAGCCGCCTCACCGGCTACCCGGTCCAGTACAACAAGGCGGTGGTGGGCCGCAACGCCTTCGCCCACGAGGCCGGCATCCACCAGCACGGCGTGCTGAACGAGCGCACCACCTACGAGATCATGGACCCGGCGGCTGTCGGCCAGGGCGAGAGCAAGCTGGTGCTGGGCAAGCACTCGGGCCGGGCGGCGTTCCGCGATGCCCTCCAGAAGCTGGGCCACGACATCCACGGCGACGCCCTCAACGCGGCCTTCACCAGGTTCAAGGAGCTGGCCGACCGCAAGGTGCAGCTCAACGACGCGGACCTCGAGGCCCTGGCCATCGAGGAGATCGGCGGCAGTATCCACCACGCCTACGAGTTCGTGAGCCTCGAGGTGAGGGGAGGCACCGCCAGCACCCCGACGGCCGACCTCGTGGTGAGAGTGGAGGGCGAGGAGGTCGCGGTCACATGTGAGGGCGACGGGATGGTCGACGCCTCCTGCTCGGCCGTCAAGAAGGCCACCGGCGCCGAGGGTCGGATGACCGACTACAACGTCACCTCGGTCACCGGTGGCGTCGACGCCCTGGCTGACGTGGCGCTCACCTTCGAGGACAGTGACGGCGTGAAGGTGTCCGGTCGGGGCCTGTCCACCGATGTGGTCGAGGCTTCTGCCCGGGCCTTCATCGGGGCGCTCAACAAGATCGCCCGTATCAGAGCGTCGGGTGAGGATCCGAACGCAGTGGACCGCCCCGGCCACCTGGGCTGAGCAGCCTCAGCCGGTTCACCGACGGGGAGGGGTGACCGTTAGGTTCCGCCCCATGGCGGTCGATACCGGAGCGGAGGGTTACGGCGCGTTTCCCCTCCAGTCGTTCCTCGACTTCGATATCCGGGACGGACCCGATGGGGCTGTCGTCGCGTTCCTGGAGGTGGACGACCGGCACCTGAATCCGAACGGGATCGTGCACGGTGGGGTGGTCTTCTCGCTGGCCGACACGGCCATGGGTCGGGCCACCATGGCGGTGCTAAGCGAAGGGCAGATCTGCGCCTCGATCGAGGTGTCGGTCCGCTACCTGCGACCCATCCCCGGGGGACGACTCGTCGCTACCGCCTCGGTCCTTCGGGCGGGACGCCGGATCGTGCACCTGGAGTGCAGCATCACCGTCGATGGCGATGATCGTCCGGTGGCCGTGCTCCAGGGGTCGTTCGCCGTATTGGAGGCCTGAACCCGGTCCGGGTCTAGGGCCCCGCCTGCAGGTCGATGACCTGTAGGCGTGTGAGGCCCTCGAGGGCGTTCTCCTGGAGGCGCTGGTGTGAGTAGGACCAGAGGCCGTCGCCGATGACCAGGGTGCGCTGGATGGGCTGCACGTAGCCGTCGTCCGGCCAGCAGACCACCAGATCGGAGTCGGCGGGGATCTGGTCCTGGTGGATTCCGAACTCCTCGGCCCACCAGTACGCGTCGGAGCTGGGCAGCGTGTCGCACCAGTGGCCCTTCATGGAGGCGTCCACACCCCGGTTGCAGAACATGACCACCGGGCCGTCCATCATCTCCGGGCGTGTCGCCTCGTCGGCCAGCTCGGCCGGGTCCACCTCGGGGCACGGCGGCACCGGCCCGGCGCCCGGTTCGTCGGCGTGGTCGATGCGGCCCACCTCGGCCAGCGAGTCGTCGCCCACCTTCAGGACCACCGCTCCGTTCTGGTCGGACGACCAGTCGTTGAAGGGAAGCACGGCGAGGTCCTGCCAGGCCAGGAACGCCCGGTGGTCCCACTCCACGCCACTCTGGCCGCCCTCCATGGACCAGGTGGCCAGGTCGCGCGGGTCGTCCAGGTCGGACACGTCGAACAGGGTGACCTTGGTGCCGATGGTGCGGCCCTCGGCGGTGGCCTCCTGGCCGATGCCCAGCACACGGTCGGGTGCTATCGGGTGGAGGTAGCCGCTGTACCCGGTGATCTTCAGCTCGCCGCGCACCCGCGGATCGGTCGGGTCCGACAGGTCCACGGTGTAGAAGGGATCGGTCTGGCGGAACGTCACCACATAGGCCACGTCGCCCACGTAGCGCACGGCGAAGATCCGCTCGCCCCGTCCCATGTCGCCAACCTGGCCGACCACGTTCAGGGTTGCGTCGTTGCGGGCCAGCACGGTCACCATCGACTGGGCGTCCTCGTCAAAGCGCCACGGGCCACCCGTGGTGGTGGCCACGCGCAGGTGGCCCTCGTGCTCGGACAGGGAGAACTGGTTCAGGAGGTGGCCCGGCACGACACCGGAGGCCAGGTAGGTGGCATCGTCCGGGTCGGTCACGTCGAACTGGTGGATGGCTGTGTCCCAGCGCTCGTTCCACCAGGTCACGCGCGATTCGTCGACCATCTCCTCGGGGTCTATCCAGGCGTTGGTCGTCACGTACAGGTTCTCGTGGCCTGCGTAGACGGTCGACCCCTCGGCCAGCACCGCGGTGGTGGCCGGTGCTGACAGCGGCCGGTTCAGCGGCACGGTCAGCACCGTCAGGGCTGCGAAGCCGGCGAACTCCGCCGGTCGGGATACGTCCGTGCAGGCGTTCAGCGGCCCCTCGGCGAGGGTCTCGCCGTCCGACTCCAAGACGAAGTCGGGCATCCAGTCGGAGAGCACGGTCTCGGCCACCACCTCGCGGTTGAACCGCTCGGCCCGTTCCTCGCCGGTCGGGCTCACCGGGTAGACGAACGGCAGCTCGCTGGGCGCGGTGACCACGACGATGCGAGCCGAGCCGCCCACCACCCGGCTGGAGACGTGCCTGCCCTGCACGGTCAGCACGTTGGCGACCCGGAGGTTCGTCGAGTCCGAGAGGTCCACCTCGATCACACTGGTCAGGGAACTCCACGTCCCGGGCGGCGACAACCTGGCCAGCGCTGGTGACGGGCCGTTGCCCGCCGGCTCGCCCCCGTCGTCGTCGAACGGCTCGATGCTGTGGCCTTCGTCCAGGTAGGTGTCGGCGATGAGGAAGGCCCGATCGCCGGCCAACAGCAGGTCGCGGCTCCAGTGGCCCTCCAGGCGCAGCGTGCCGGTCAGCACGGCCGTCGGGCCTGTGACGTCCACCAGGTGCAGGCGGTCGTCCTTGATGACCAGGATGCGGTGACCGTCGGTCTTGAGGATGTCGGGCTCGTCGATTCCGAGTTCCTGCACGTTCGTACCCGAGTAGTCGACGCCCTCCACAGAGCGGGCGATGCCTACAGCGGGGGCTGACATGCCACCGTCGTCCCCTGCCATATCCATAATCGCCATCTCGGCCATGACGGGACCGCCGAACCAGCCACCGCCCAGGCCGTACGGGCCGACGCGCTCTACCGCCTCGGCCTGGAGGTGCCTGAGCAGGTCGTCGCACGCCGTGAACGGAACCAGGCCGGCGGTCAGCTCGGTGTCCGACACGTCCACCACCCCGGTCGTCGTGGGGCCGGTGGTGGACACCACCCTCGGCTCACCCGAACGGCCGAGTTCTCCGGTGTCCGAGCCGCATCCGGCGGCCAGGGTGGCCAGGACAGCCAGTACCGCGCCGGCCAGCCGGTGGAGCGCGCTTCGCCGCATCGGGGTCATGCCTACCGTCATGCCGTGGTTGGCATCCAGACTGGTCGGGTGGCCTCGAAGTCGGCGATGTCGTCCTCGTGGCGCAGCGAGGTCCCGATGTCGTCCAGTCCTTCCAGGTACCGCTCACGGGTGGAAGAGTCCATCGGGAACGAGCAGGAGATTCCGGCGTCGGGGGCCTCCAGCGTCAGGTTGACCACGTCCACGGTGATCACCAGGTCGGGGTCGGCCTCCACGGCGTCCAGCAGTGCCTCGCCCACCTCGGGGGAGACCTCCACGGGTACCAGGCCGTTCTTGGTGCAGTTGTTCCTGAAGATGTCGGCGAAGCGTGGCGACACCACCGCACCGAACCCGTACTGCTGGATCGCCCACACGGCGTGTTCTCGTGACGAGCCGGTGCCGAAGTTGGGCCCGGCCACGAGCACCACGGCGTCGGAGTAACGCTCGTCGTTCAGGACGAAGTCGCGGTCGTCGCTCCATTCCGAGAAGAGGCCCTTCTCGAAGCCGGTGCGTTCCACGCGCTTGAGCCAGTCGCTGGGGATGATCTGGTCGGTGTCCACGTCCGAGCGACGCAGCGGCACCGCCGTGCCGGAGACGATCTGTACTGCTTCCACGGTCCCTCCTCAGTCCAGGTCGGCCGGCGTTGCGAACCTGCCGGCGATGGCGGTGGCGGCTGCCACGGCGGGCGAGACAAGGTGGGTGCGACCGCCCCGGCCCTGGCGGCCCTCGAAGTTCCGGTTGCTGGTGCTGGCGCACCGCTCCCCGGCTGTGAGCTTGTCCGGGTTCATGGCCAGGCACATGGAGCACCCGGGCTCCCGCCAGTCGAACCCGGCTGCGCTGAACACCTCGGGCAGGCCCTCGGCCTCCGCCTGGACCTTGACCGCCCGCGATCCCGGAACGACCAGGGTGCGCATGCCCTCGGCCATCCGCCGCCCCCTGGCCACGTCGGCCACAGCTCGTAGGTCCTCGATTCGACCGTTGGTGCACGAGCCGATGAACACGGTGTCCACGGCCACCTCGCGTATGGGGGTGCCGGCGGTCAGGCCCATGTAGTCCAGTGCCCTCTGGGCTGCCTCACGCTGGCTGGGCTCGTCGAAGGAGTCGGGGTCGGGGATCCTGGAGTCCATCCGCATCACCTGTCCGGGGTTGGAGCCCCAGGACACGTGGGGGACGATGTCGGCACCGTCCAGCACGATCTCGGCGTCGAAGACGGCGTCCTCGTCGGTGGCCAGGGTCCGCCAGTCGGCTACCGCCGCCTCCCAGTCCCGACCCGTCGGCGCATGGTCCCGACCCTCCAGGTACTCGAAGGTGGTCTCGTCCGGGGCGATCAGCCCGGCCTTGGCTCCGGCCTCGATGGACATGTTGCAGACGGTCATCCGTCCCTCCATTGAGAGGTTCCGGATCACCTCGCCGCGGTACTCGATGATCGAGCCGATCCCGCCGCCGGTGCCCAGTCGCCCAATGATCGCCAGGATCACGTCCTTGGCAGTGGAACCCTCCGGCAGGGTGCCGTCCACTGTCACCGCCAGGGTGCCCGGGCGCTGCTGGGGGAGGGACTGGGTGGCCAGGACGTGTTCCACCTCACTGGTGCCGATGCCGAAGGCCAGGGCGCCGAAAGCACCGTGTGTGCTGGTGTGGCTGTCGCCGCACACGACGGTCATGCCTGGCAGCGTGAGGCCCTTCTCCGGGCCGATGACGTGCACGATTCCCTGACCCGGATCACCCATCGGGTAGAGGTGTACGCCGAACTCGTCGCAGTTGGACCTGAGCGTCTCGATCTGGACGCGACTGACGGGATCGGCGATGGGCTGGTGGATGTCGACCGTCGGCACGTTGTGGTCCTCGGTAGCCACCGTCAACTCGGGATGGCGGACGGTCCTACCGGCCATGCGGAGGCCGTCGAAGGCCTGCGGGGACGTGACCTCGTGGACCAGGTGCAGGTCTATGAACAGCAGGTCGGGTTCGCCGTCGGCCGACCGCACCACGTGGCGGTCCCAGACCTTCTGGCTCAGGGTCTTCCCGGACATCAGGGCTCCTAGTGGGGATCAGTGTCCGCTCAGGATACGGGACCACCCCCTCGATGCCAGCCGCGGTACCGTCGGCGATGTGAGCACGCGCATGTTGATCATTTCGGCGCTGGCCTGCGGTATGGGCCTCCTGGTGGCCTTCACGGTTCAGGTGGTGATGGCACTGTGACCGTCCGGCACGACCTGGTTGTGGTCGGAGGCGGTCCGGCCGGCTACGCGGCGGCCCTCTACGGGGCGGCCGCCGGCCTGGATGTCGGCCTCGTCGAGGAGCGCAGCCTCGGCGGCACCTGCCTGCACGTGGGTTGCATACCGGCCAAGGAACTCCTGGAGACCGCGTCGGTGCTTCGCACCGTGCGCGATGCAGCCGGGTTCGGCGTGGTGACAGGTGGTGTCGAGCCGACCGTGGACCTGGCTGTCAGCCAGGTGCGCAAGCAGAAGGTCATCGACGGCCTGGTCAAGGGCCTGGGCTCGCTGCTGGCGGGGCGCGACGTCACCGTCTACGACGGGACGGGGCGCCTCGGCGTCGACCACGTGGTAACCGTCGACGGGCCGGATGGTCCGGCAGTGGTTGCGGCCGACCACGTGGTGCTGGCCACCGGCTCCACGCCGCGGACCATCCCGGGCTTCGAGATCGACGGCTCTCTGGTGGTCACTAGCGACGAGCTGCTGTCCATCGCCGAGGTTCCCGGCCGTGTCGCGGTCATCGGCGGCGGAGCCATCGGATGCGAGTTCGCCTCCATGCTGGCCGACTATGGATCGGCGGTCACCCTGCTGGAGGCCACCGAGGAGATCCTCCCCGGGTGTGACGCCGACGTGGCCAAGACCGTCCGGCGTTCCTTCGGGCGCCGCCGCATCGACGTTCACTCAGGAGTGCCGGTCCACGGCCACGATCCGTCCGATAGAGCCACGATGGTCAGGTTCGGCGACGAATCCACGGTCGAAGTGGACCTCGTGGTAGTTGCCGTCGGCCGTCGCCCCCGGGGCGACTCGGCCGGTCTGGTGGGGACCCGCGTGGTGGTGGACGAGAGGGGCTTCATCCAGGTCGATGACCGCCTCCGGACCGGCGAGCCGGGCGTCTACGCGGTGGGCGACGTCGTGGCCACCCCGCAGTTGGCCCATGTCGGCTTCGCCGAGGGGATGTTCGTGGTGAAGGACCTGTTGGGCGAGTCGCCGAGGCCGATCGATCCGACGACCGTGCCGTGGTGCATCTACAGCCACCCCGAGGTGGCCTTCGCCGGCCTGACAGAGGCCGCGGCCATCGAGGCCGGCCATGACGTGGTGGTCAGTAGCCACCGGTTCGCCGGCAACGGCAGGGCCATGATCATCGGCGACGTGGACGGCCTGGTGAAGGTCGTCGCCGCCAGGGACTCCGAAGGGCGGGCGGGTCGCATCCTGGGCGTCCACATGGTGGGACCGTGGGTCACCGAGCAGCTTGGGCAGGCCTACCTGGCCGTCAACTGGGAGGCCACGGTGGACGAGGTGGCCGAGTTCATCCAACCCCACCCGACGCTCAGCGAGTTGTTCGGCGAGACGGTCATGGCGCTCACCGGCCGGGCGCTCCACGGCTGACCCGATGGCCGACGTTCTCCTCCCGCAACTCGGCGAAACGGTCACCGAGGGCACCATCACGCGCTGGTTCTTCGGCATAGGCGAGAGGGTTCCGGCCGACGCCCCGCTCTACGAGGTCTCGACCGAGAAGGTCGATTCCGAGGTGCCGTCGCCGATGGGTGGTGTGCTGGTCGAGATCATCGCCTCCGAAGGGGCCACCGTCGCCGTTGGAGCCCTCCTCTGTCGAATAGACGCCGACGGTCCTTCTTCCACCTCTCCTCTGCCTACTCTTCTCGCCGTCGCCGGCGACGTACCGGCCGACGCAACTGGCGCTACGCCGCCAGCCGGAACGCCACCTACACCTACACCGACACCGGGTGATGGCAGTGGCGCCCAGGCGGTAGGTGCAGGGGTCACCAGTGGGGGGACAGGAGGACGAGCCGGGGTGCGCCTGCTGTCGCCGGTGGTTCGTCGGTTGCTGGCAGAAAATGGGCTGGACCCGGAGCGGGTCCGCGCTACCGGCCTGGGTGGTCGCCTGACCCGCAAGGACGTGGAGCAGTTCCTGCGCGACAACCCCGCCCAGGCTGAGCCGTTCAACGGCATCCGGAAGGCCACGGCCAGGCACATGGTCGGGTCCAAGGCCACCTCCCCGCATGTGCTGACAGCCATGGAGGTCGACTTCGACGCCGTGGACCGCCTGCGGTCCGCCGAGAAGGATGCCTGGCGGGCCGCCGAGGGATCCAGCCTCACCTACCTGCCCTTCATCGTCGCCGCCCTGGCCGAGGCCCTGGCCTCCTTCCCCCGCCTGAACGCCAGCGTCGGCGACGACGAGCTGATCGTGCATGGTGACGTGAACCTGGCGGTGGCGGTCGACCTCGGGTTCGAGGGCCTGGTGGCGCCGGTCGTCCGCAAGGTGGGGGACCTGTCGATCCGGGACCTGGCCAGGTCCATCCACGAGGTGGCCGGTCGTGCCCGGGGCCGCAGGCTCGTCCCCGACGACCTGACCGGTGGGACCTTCACCGTCACCAACCCGGGCCAGTACGGCACGCTGTTCCAGTTCCCGATCATCAACCAGCCGCAGGTGGCGATCTTGTCCACCGACGGGGTGGCCAGGAAGCCGGCGGTGGTCGTCGACGCCGATGGTGTCGAGACCGTCGGGGTCAGACCCCTGGGCATCCTGGCCCTCGCCTGGGACCACCGGGCGTTCGACGGGGCGTACGCGGCGGCCTTCCTGCAGGACCTGAAGCGGATCCTGGAGACGACCGACTGGGTAGGGCGCTGGGCCGACGAGGCCGACTGGACATGAACCCGGGTGGTGGCTCCCGGCCGTTCCGGATCAGGTGGCTGGGGCGCGTCCGCTACCGCGACGCCCTGGCGCTGCAGCAACGCATGCACGCCCACGCAGGGTCGGTTCCCGATCCGCAGGACCACCTGCTGCTGCTCGAGCACCACGCTGTGTACACGCTCGGGGTGCGGGCCTCGATGGACAACCTGTTGCTGCCACCTGAGGAGGTCGGAGCCGACCTGGAGAGGGCTGATCGGGGAGGCGACATCACGTTCCACGGTCCCGGGCAGCTGGTCGGCTACCCGCTGCTCCACCTGCCCGGCAAGAGGGGTGGTGGCATGGCCGACACGGTGGCCTACGTGCGCTCAGTCGAGGACCTCGTCATCGACGTGTGCCGCGACCTGGGCCTCGCCGACGTGGGGCGCCTCCGGCAGTTCCCGGGCGTATGGGTGGAACCCGATGGGCCCCGGCCCCGAAAGGTGGCGGCCATCGGGGTGAAGCTCACCCGGAGTCACACGATGCACGGCTTCGCCCTCAACGTGGACCCCGACCTGGCCTTCTTCGACCGGATGGTGCCGTGCGGGATCACCGGCTACGGCGTCACCTCGCTGGCGGCCGAAGGGGTCGACGCGACCATGCACCAGGTCGTCGACCTGGTCGCAGGTCGGGCGGCCGGGCGCTGGGCTGACGGCCCGGTGGAGCGGGCTGACGTCGCCTGGGTGCACCGCACCGGGGACCTGAGTGCCTTCAGTCGTGGCGAGGGGGCGGGTGCCCGGCCGCCGGTGGGTCGCAAGCCGGAGTGGATGCGGGTGCCGCTGGAGACCGGTCCGGAGTACCTGCGCCTGAGGTCGACGATGCGCTCGAAGCGTCTCACCACGGTCTGCGAGGAGGCCGGCTGCCCGAACGTGTTCGACTGCTGGAACGACGGCACGGCCACCTTCATGATCAACGGCGAACGGTGCACCCGGGCGTGCGGCTTCTGCCTCGTCGACACCGGGCGCCCTGACGGCCTCGACCTGGACGAGCCCCAGCGGGTGGCCGAGGCGGTGGCCGACATGGGCCTGCGGCATGCCGTCGTCACGGCGGTGGCCCGTGACGACCTGCCTGACGGTGGTGCGGCCGCCTTCGTGGCGACCATCGCCGCGATCCGGGAGCGCAACCCCGGGACTGCAGTGGAGGTGCTCATTCCCGACTGCAAGGGGGATCCCGAGGCCCTACGGCTCGTGTTCGACGCCCGACCGGAGGTGTTGAACCACAACATCGAGACGGTGGCCCGCCTGCAGCGCAGGGTCCGCCCGTCGGCCTCCTACGCACGCAGCCTCTCGGTGCTGGCCCGGGCCGGGTCTGCGGGCCTGACCACGAAGTCGTCGATCATCGTGGGCCTGGGGGAGACCGACGGGGAGGTGGACGCCTGCCTGGCGGATCTTGCCGCCGTCGGCTGCGACATCGTCACCATCGGCCAGTACCTGCGGCCCACCACCAGCCACCTGGAGGTGGACCGCTGGGTGGAGCCCGCCACGTTCGACCGGTGGGCGGCGGTCGGAATGGCGCTGGGGATCGGCCACGTGGAGGCCGGACCGCTCACCAGGTCCAGCTACCACGCCCGTCAGGCGGCCGAGGCCGCAGGTGTCGCACCCGTGGTCGACCGGCCGGTGCAGGTCGCCCTCTCGGCCCGTCCGGCCTGACCGGCCCGTCGCCTCCCGACACCTTCCGTCCTCGTAGCCTGTCGCCGTGTTCAGCCAACGCATCGAGAGGGCCCGGGAGTCCATGGCGGGGTTCGGGGTCGACGTCCTCCTGCTCTCGCTGGGCGCCGACCTGCCCTACTTCTGCGGCTACGAGGCCATGCCGTTGGAGCGCCTCACCATGCTGGTCGTGCCACGCGACGGCGACGTCCACCTGGTGGTTCCACACCTGGAGGCGCCGAGGGTCGTGGAGCGCCCCGAGGTGTTCGAGATGGTCACGTGGCGCGACGGTGAGGACCCGATAGCCATGGTGGCGGACCTGGTGGGCGCCTCGACCACGGCGGCCATCGGGGACCAGACCTGGGCCGGATTCGTGGTTGACCTGGCGTCGGCCTGCCCGGGGCTGGGGTTCCGCCGGGCGTCGGAGGTGACGGCGCCGATCCGGATGGTGAAGGACGACGCCGAGGTGGAGGCGCTGCGTCGGGCGGGCGCGGCGGTGGACCGCATCCTGGCCGACGTACAGGCCGGCAAGGTGGCGCTGGTCGGGCGGACCGAGGCCGACGTGGCGGCCCAGATCGGCCGGCGGATCCTGGACGAGGGCCACCACAGGGTGAACTTCGTGATCGTGGCCTCAGGTCCGAATGCGGCCAGCCCCCACCATGAACCGGGTGGCCGCGTCATCCGTGCGGACGAGGGCGTGCTGTTCGACATCGGCGGCACCATGGCCGGGCCGGACGAGGTCGGCTACTGCTCGGACATAACACGGTGCGTGCACGTCGGTGAGCCCCCGGCGGGCTTCGCCGAGCTCTACGCGGTGCTGCACAGTTCGCATGCGGCCGGTGTGGCGGCGGCCACGGTCGGCACGCCGTGCGAGGACGTGGACGCGGCGGCCCGGCGGGTCATCGACGACGCCGGCTACGGGGAGTACTTCGTGCACCGGACGGGTCACGGCATCGGCGTGGAGGCCCATGAGCACCCCAACATCGTGGCCGGCAACGACCTGCCGCTCGTGGCTGGCCATGCCTTCTCGATCGAGCCGGGCATCTACGTGCCGGATTCGTGGGGCGCACGACTGGAGGACATCGTGGTGGCCACCGTCGACGGTCCCGACGCCATGAACCGGATCGACCATGGCCTCGCCGTGGTCGACGGCTGAGCATTCGGATGCTTCCGGGTCAGGCGTGATCGACCTCGATCCTGCCACCTTCCTGCTCCAGTGGGCGGTCGGCGGGCTGTTCTTCATGTGGCTGACGGGTCGGCGCCGCGAGGTCGGCATCGGCTACGGCTGGACGATCCGGATCACTTTCGGCCTCCTGGCCGCTGGCGGAGTCGTCGCCGGTCTGGCCCTTGATCCGGTTCCCGTCAGGGACGCCTCGGCTGTGGCCGTGGTGGTAGCCACTGTCGTGGCCATGGTCGTCTCGGTCCTGCGCCGCCGGGCCGGGGTTGCGGGCCAGCGTGGGGTGGAGGAACGCCGGACGGCGAGGGTGGCGGCCATGACCGGCATCGACCGCGACCGGGTCGACTACGACGACGCCGTGCCCGAGTTCCCTCCGTGGCTGGACCTAATAGCGCCCCTCCTGGGCCTCGTCGGCCTGGTGGCCGGAGGGGTGGCCGCAGGCGACCCGGCCCTGCTGGCCGTGGCCCGGACACTGGTCGGTTCCGTCTTCCTGGGAGCGGTCACCAGCGCCATGCTGCTCGGGCACTGGTACCTGGTGCAGCCCGGGCTGGCCCGTGGGCCCCTCCTGGAGCTGGTGTCCTGGACGGGCCTGGTCTGGCCTTTTGAGCTGCTCGTCCTGCTCTGGCCCACGGGGATGCTCTCGGTGCTGGACGGATCCATCCCCGATGGCTACAACGGCCTGCTGGGCTGGTTCTGGGTGGCGTGCACCGTGTCCACCCTGGTGCTCGTGATTGCGACCCGGGCGGCGCTCAGGGAACGGCAGTACTCGGCGGTGATGGCTGCCACCGGCCTGTTGTACCTGGCCATCCTGACCGCCTTCGGAATGGACCTCGTGGCCAGGGCGGCCCTGGCCTGAGGGGTCGGGCCTGTCGGACGACCCGTGGGTAGGATCCGCCGTCTGGCGGAGGGCTCGGAGCAGCGATGAAGGTCTACACACGCAAGGGTGACGACGGCACTACCGGGCTGTTCCACGGTGGACGTGTGGCCAAGGACTCCCCACGGCCGACCGCCTACGGCGATGTGGACGAGCTCCAGGCATTCCTGGGCCTGGCCCGTGCGGCCGCCACCGGCGAACTGGCCGAGATCCTCCTGGGCCTGGAACGGGACCTCTGGCTGGTGATGGCAGAGCTGGCCTGCAACCCCGACCGACTGGACCTGCTGGCCGAGTCGGGCTCGCTGTCCACACCGGAGATGGTGGTGCGCCTGGAGGGCCTCATAGACGACGTGTCGGGTCGATTCGAGCCGCCGACGGAGTTCGTGGTTCCCGGGGAGGAGGAGGTGGCGGCCCGCCTCGACGTGGCCCGCACGGTGTGTCGACGGGCGGAACGTTCCGCCTTCCCGGTCGCCGCCGAGGGATCCTCCGTCGTGCCGTACCTGAACCGGCTGTCGGACCTGGTGTGGACGTTGGCGCGCTGGCGGGAGGGGGTCTCGCTGGCCACCCGCTCCGTGCCGGACGGGTCGCCCTCCGACCGGGGGTGACCGGGCCTACAGCCTGTATGACCGTCGTAGATCACTCTGGGAGGAACCCTATGCCAATCCAGTTCTCCACCGCCCGTAGGGCTCCGGCCCGTGCCGAGGTCGTGGCCCACGGTCTCACCACCGAGGTCCTGACCGGTGACGGGCCGCTGCCGGCTGGCCTGGACCGCGGTGATCTGGGTCGCCTGGGGTTCACGGCCAAGGTCGACCAGGTGCAGGTGGTTCCCGCCGCGGGGCGCCTGGTGGTGGCCGTGGGCCTGGGTCCGGCCGACAGGGTCGACCCGGATGGCCTCAGGCGGGCATCGGCCTGCCTGGCCCGGGCGGTCAGGGGGCGGCGTTCGCTGGCCCTGGACCTGGCCTCGGCGACGGACGCGGTTCCCGGACCCGAGGCGGCCCGGGCGGTGGTGGAGGGCACGGCCCTGGCGCTCTACAGGTTCGGGTACAAGTCCACGAAGGACGAGGACCGCCTCAGCCGGGTGACCCTCGTGGGGAGCACGGCGGCCGGGGTCCGTACCGCCGTGGAGCAGGCGACGGCGGTGGTCGAGGGCGTGAAGCTGGCCCGGGACCTGGTGAACGAACCGGGCGGCAGCCTGACGCCGCCGAAGTTCGCCAACCGGGTGCGCCGGATGGCGCGCGACCGCGGCCTCACGGTGAAGGTCCTGGACGAGGCGGCGATCAGGCGGGCCCGCCTGGGTGGCCTGCTGGGCGTCAGCCGGGGCTCCACCCAGCCACCCCGCTTCGTGGAGCTCACCTGGACGCCGAAGGGGCGCCCGAAGGGCACCCTGGCGCTCGTGGGCAAGGGGCTCACCTTCGATTCCGGCGGCCTGTCCATCAAGTCCGGCGTGGGCATGATGGACATGAAGATGGACATGGGTGGAGCTGCGGCCGTGGTCGGGGCCATGTCGGTGCTGCCGGTGCTGGCGCCGCGGTGTCGGGTGCGGGCGTACCTGCCCATGACCGACAACATGCTCGGCGGCGACGCCACCCGCCCCGGCGACGTGCTCACGATCCGCAACGGGAAGACCATCGAGGTCCTGAACACCGACGCCGAGGGTCGCCTGGTGCTGGCCGACGCCCTGTCGATGGCATCCGAGGCGAAGCCGGACGCCATCGTGGACCTGGCCACCCTCACCGGCGCCTGCATGGTGGCCCTCGGCCCCCGGATAGCGGGCCTCATGGGCCGTGACGACGACTTCCTGGCCCAGGTGGAGGGCGCTTCGGCCCGCACCGGTGAGCGCGTCTGGCGCCTGCCGCTTCCCGCGGACTACAGGCGCATGGTGGATTCACCGGTTGCCGACATGAAGAACATCGGTGGTCCCCACGGCGGAGCCATCACGGCCGGCCTGATCCTCGGCGAGTTCGTGGCCGACGGGATTCCGTGGGCCCACCTGGACATCGCCGGTCCGGCCTTCGCCGATGGCGATGACTGCGAGGTCACCCGGGGCGGTACGGGCTTCGGCGTCCGCCTCCTGGTGGACCTGGCCTGCTCCTTCACCTCCGGGGGTTGAACGACGCGTTGACGCGATGATGCCGACGCCCGGAGGCGTCGGCATCGTGCCGCCCGGTGGTCGGCCCGAGGGAGGGGTCGGGTGTCGGTCCGGGCGGTGCCGTCGGACCAGTTTCCGGAGGATTGTGGTGGTGGAGGCCGTGTCCTGCGAGGCTCTGACGATGCAGGATCGGGGGGAGCGACCAGCCGAGGCACTCGAGGCGGCGGTCCTCGTAGCGGCGGACCTGGTGGCCGGTGCGGCTTCTGTCACGGTGCTGACCGGGGCTGGGATATCGACCGACAGCGGAATCCCCGACTTCCGTGGGCCCGAAGGGGTGTGGACGAAGAATCCCGAGGCCGAGAAGGCCTCCGACATTCGTTACTTCATGGCCGATTCGGGCGTTCGCCGGGCCCGCTGGGAGGTCCTCGCCCATGGCGGCATGTGGGACGGAGTCGAACCCAACGAGGGGCACAGGGCCCTGCGCCCGTTGGAGCTCGGGGGCCGCCTCCACACCCTCGTGACCCAGAACGTGGACGGCCTGCACGTGCTGGCCGGAACCGACCCCGCCCTCGTCGTCGAGGTCCACGGCACGGTCCGCCGGGCGATGTGCCTCGGCTGCGACTGGCGTGCCGACATCGACGTGGTCCTGGATCGGGTGCGGGCAGGCGACCTGGACCCCCACTGCGACGCCTGCGGTGGCCTCCTCAAGTCGGCCACCGTGAGCTTCGGCCAGGGCCTGTTCGAAGGCGACATGGAACGCTCGTTGGCGGCGGCCCGGGAATGCGACGTCCTGCTCGCCGTTGGCTCCACGCTGGGCGTCTACCCGGTGGCCCTGATGGTCCCGGAGGCGGTCGACAACGGGGCAGCAGTCGTGGTGGTGAACGGCTCGCCGACCGAGATGGACCACCTGGCCACCGTCAACGTACGGGGGTCGATAAGCGAGGTCCTGCCACGGATAGTCGGCCGGCCCCAGCACTTGGTGGATGAATCCCGACCTACTTGGTAGGCTTTCCCGTATGGCGACGTTCAGAGACCTCTTGGCCGATGCCCGTTCTCGCATCACCGAGACCGACCCGGCCGGGGCCGAGGCCCTGCTGGCTGCCGGCCATCTGCTCCTCGACGTGCGCGAGCCGGACGAGTTCGAGCAGGGGGCGATTCCCGACTCGAT
>ENA-ORXI01000076-ORXI01000076.1-sediment-metagenome-genome-assembly--contig:-NODE-76-length-66319-cov-8.968826_pt1 | contig 66319 bp, 59 predicted proteins | sample MGYA00237861_ERZ511468 | MGnify/ENA primary metagenome ERZ511468 (study PRJEB26299, sample SAMN06266213) | sediment metagenome | isolation source: Hudson Canyon methane seep mesocosm | place: USA:Hudson...
ACCACTCAGCAGGTACATGTACTTTCTATGGTACTGCAAACAGCAACCAAATGATGATGGAAATCATGGGCTTGCATTTACCTGGCAGTTCTTTTGTAAACCCATACACACCATTACGAGATGAATTAACCGCTCAAGCGGCTAGACAAGTCTTAAAGTTCACTGCATTAGGAGATGATTATCGCCCTATTGCTCATATGGTCAACGAAAAAGCGATTATTAATGCTGTTGTTGGTTTATTAGCGACTGGGGGTTCTACTAATCACACGATGCATTTAGTTGCGATTGCAAGAGCCTCAGGTATCACTTTAAACTGGGATGATTTTGATAATCTATCTAAAGCTATTCCACAATTAACTAAAATTTATCCTAATGGCCCTGCTGATGTTAACCATTTTCATGCCGCAGGCGGAATGGGCGTATTGATTGCTGAATTACTAAAAGCAGGTTTATTGCATGAAGATATATTAACTGTTGCTGACGATAAAGGCATGAACAGTTATACAAATGAACCCAAACTACATGACGACAAACTTACTTGGGAAGCTTGTCCAGCAGAATCTTTAGATAAAGAGGTCATTGCATCGGTAGAAAAACCATTCGCTACAGGTGGTGGACTACATGTAATGAAAGGTAACCTAGGTCGTGGTGTATCAAAACTTTCAGCTGTTTCAGAAGACCATCAAATAGTAGAGGCACCTGCTGTCGTATTTGATGACCAAGAAGACTTCCTACTAGCTTTCCACAATGGCAAGCTAGAAAAAGATTTTGTTGCCGTCATTCGTTTCCAAGGTCCTAGAGCAAATGGTATGCCTGAATTACATAAACTAACACCACCACTTGGCGTATTACAGGATAAAGGATTTAAAGTTGCTCTAGTAACTGATGGTCGTATGTCTGGCGCATCAGGTAAAGTACCTTCTGCGATTCATTTATGTCCTGAATGTGAAATGGGCGGCCCTTTAGCTAAAGTTCAAGATGGCGACATCATCTCCTTAAACCTACAAACAGGCGATGTGAATGCTTTAGTTGATGCAACAGAATGGGATAAACGTGTTGCGATCCCTAACAGTGCCAACAACCATCATTATGGCCAAGGTCGTGAAATGTTTGGTGGTTTTAGATTAGGAGCTTCAACTGCTGAAACAGGTGCATCTAACTTATTTCCTGTTGATTAAACCTTATTATTTTTTGTAGCCTTGATGTAGCACAGCGAAATCAAGGTTCTACAAACATAAAAACCTTGATTCCACTCCGTTCTATCAAGGCTACAAAATCTTACGTATATAGAGATCCAAAATGACTGCAATTAAAGAAATCATGAATACATCACCTGTAATTCCGGTGATGGTTATTAATAACCTCGAACATGCTGTACCACTTGCTAAAGCATTAGTTGAAGGCGGACTAAAAGTATTAGAAATCACTTTACGTACTCCAGTCGCTTTAGACGCTATCAAAAAAATCAAAGCTGAAGTACCTGATGCTATCGTGGGTGCAGGCACAGTAATTAACTTAGAAACACTAAACCAAGTAATTGAAGCAGGCGCTGAATTTATCGTTAGCCCAGGCGTAACAGATACAGTTATTGATGCAGCTATTGCATCTGGCGTACCTATTCTTCCTGGTGTAATAACACCAAGTGAAGTAATGAATTTGCTTGAAAAAGGTATTACAGAAATGAAATTCTTCCCAGCAGAAGCTGCGGGTGGAATCCCAATGGTTAAATCTATTGGCGGCCCATTACCTCAAGTGACTTTTTGTCCTACAGGCGGTGTTAGCCCTAAAAATGCAGCTGCATATTTGGCATTACCTAATGTTGCTTGTGTAGGTGGTTCTTGGATGGCTCCAGCGGACTTAGTTGATGCTGAAGATTGGGATGAGATTAAACGCTTAACAGTTGAAGCTATTAGTATTGCTACAGGGAAATAAATTCACAATAAAAAGAGCCTGTATTTTTCAGGCTCTTTTAATCTTGAGGAAGAGCTGTTTAGATAAATCAACTCAAACTTAATCTGACATTTTTAAGGTTTACTCGCAATCAAATCGTATACTGAAAGACAGGTATCGACCCATTGCAGGCCTTTCGATGAATAATTTTTACACGAAATAACCATTAAATAACTAATGGCGGCTCTATCGCCATATAGTTGATTGACAAGTTATTAAAATTTAAAAATTATCACAGGTTTTGTTTCCGCGACACTTTGCTCTTTCAGTTACACAGTAAAAAACGTGGTAAAGCAGCAGGTTTACTTTCACAACACACACACAAATTAGTAAATAGCCTATTCAAACCTTTCTGAAACATTTTCAAGTAGTCTTTTTCCATGAATAATCGCTATTATAGTAATAGTGCTATTTTGAATTCTATACACCAATCTATAGCTGTATACGAAACGCTCCCTTATTTCTTTTTCACCAATTTCTGGCACAATCCGTCCTATCATGGATTGTTCTGGTATTTTTCGTGACACAGCAAGTATTTTAGAAACAACAGAGCGGGCATAAAATTCTGAATCTCTAGCAATATACTCGGCAATTGATTCAAGGTCTTCTGTTGCTTCAGGAGACCATTTTATTGTGTAGTCCATTTGCTAAACTTTTTTTCCATTTCATCTTGACTCAAACTCCCTTCAGCATCTGCCCTAGAAATACCTCTCTGTATTTTTTCAACAACATAAAGGTGGTATTGAATATCTTCCAGTGCACATTCATCTGGCAATTGATCAAGGAGCGTTCTTACTTCCTCTTTCGCTGTAATCATATTTTTCTCGTAGTTTTAATTGTGCTGTTAATATATTTTATATCATAGCTAAAAATTAAAGCTATTTATTTTGTAGCAAGTTTCACAATGAAATTGATTAATAACTGAGGGCAGGAACAAATTAAATTTTATAATACAGCACGCTATGTTTTTTATTATGTACCTGCCCCAATCATCCTCTATTTTTTCTACTAAATGCAAGATTCAAGACCTGCCACTATTTTTTTCTGAATAAAACAGGTAGCCCGTATACAGACTGGATGAAAATAAGAGTCGATAGCCAGAAAGGCAAACAGATCTACAGTCATAGAATGTCAGTAGTCGACAGATAATTGCTCCTGCATTATCTGCATTCACGCCATCCTTGGCTATTAACCTGTTTTTGGAAATATCACCTCCAACAAAAGACTCAAGGAGTTTAGCTTAAGAGGCAAAACTAAAGTCAATGCACAATGGAAATTGTTCTGCCTGATCCATAATATAGAGAAACTGGCTAATTATGGGAAGATAGCCGCATAAAGGGAGGATAATAGGGGGCTAAAGAGCCACAGAAAACAGAATAAAGCAGTTTACAGACTAGATGTACCAAGCAAGAAAAGGAAAAGGTAGATGTTAGATGAAAACATGGGCATAATGTTGAAAATTAAAAAAACGACAGAGAGACTTGGTTGAACTGCTATTTGTGGGTTTTTCTACAGCCTCGTTACCGTCTCGCTTTTAAAAATGAGACTAAACGCTGTATTTCTTTAAGACGAAAGAGCCAGAGCAGATTCGATTTATGCCAAGCTCGATACGGATAACTGAAAGCTGACGTTTTCATAGCTTTAGGCTATGCTGTACCATAGAGAATGATTTAAAAATATAAGTCTTATGTCATAAAGCTTAATAATAAATTAAAGTTTTGTAGATAATGCGAACAATGAAATTATTGCAAGGAAGATTAGCTGTGATAAAAGTTGCAAGAATAGTTAGTATTTTAGGTGATGCAGATAATGGTTTGTTTGGTGCTAAACGAGTAAAGCTATCATTTGAAGATAATACTTATGAGGTCTCTGCCTACGCTAAAAAACTCAGTGATTTAGACTTTTTAGTTGAAATTTTAACAGCACTAATGGGAATTGAAATTGGGTTACCTATACCAGAACCAGTAATTGCTATATCAGTAGATGGTTCTGAGGCTTGGTTCGCATCTATTGATGTAAAGTACCCAGATTTATCAAAGCGTCTATTAATAGAAAATGGTCAGGTAGACCTTAATACACCGAAAAATAAAGCTGTTTTTTCGAAATTAGCTAGCTGGAGGCTAATCACAGATGCCATTAGTTTTGATGAATGGATTGCAAATGGTGATAGAAATCCAGGAAATGTTATTTATGATGGTAAAGATCAGTTTTATTTAATTGACCATAATTTGGCTATGCGTCTGCCATTTTCACCTGATGCCCCAATAAATAATACACTATTAACTATCAAATTATTCTTCACCGATGATGAACTAAGTAAACAGCGATTAAAGAACACTATAAGTCATACTATCAACAATCTGAGCCCCGACATCCCTCAAAAAATAGCAGATAACTTACTAAAGCAAGCAAATAATTTAGACGCTGAAATTTTGATAAATATGGTAGAATTTTTGAAACAAAGATTGCAGTATTTGACTGCTATTACTGATAAAAAAATAGCCACTAAACAAATATCATTATGAATATTGCAGACGCTTTTTTGCACCAAGCTCCTGATATGCCAGATTACAAAGGTAAATATAGAGTTATCTATTTTGAGCCAATATCAGGTTCAGGTGAGCGTTTTACCATTGGTATCATAGCTCAAAGTAGCCAAGGAGAGTTCAGAGTAATTCAAACTATTTCTCCAAAATCTATGGTATGTATGTATGGTAAAGAAATTTCAGTTCAAGCTGGAAATTTGGTCAGTTTAGTAATAGAAAGTGCGAAAGATCATTTGAATGCTGGGGTGGATTTAGAAAAATGGAGTCCACCTCTTAGCGGAATAGAAACAAGCGAAACGTATTACACCCAATCAAAAGCAAAACTAGATGGTATCTTATTTCAAGCCATAACGAGTTATGCAAGTCTTTATAAAGGGAAATTAGTTGATAATGGGCTAGGTGATTACAATAATGAGCTATCAGATGCTGATGCTGAGGAAATGGCTGTTAGTCTTGTTAAGCAGGTTAAAATATTGTTACCTAGCGAACATTACCGTAGTCATTGGAATAAAGAAGTCATTGTTAAAGAAAATTCTAGAATAAATATTGATTATTTAGGTAATTTTTACAATGCAAATATATCAAATTTTAATATAAAAAAAATAAAGTCGGCCTACGATCTAGCTAAAGGTAAATTATTCGATTTAGAGCTTTTACGAGATAAAAGGCAACATGAAGTTACAGACATAAATCAAGAGTTTGAATTACTAGTTGCTTTAAAAAATAATGCTAATTCCAAAGCTAAAGATTTAGCTTATCAGCTTGAAGAATTAGCCGATAGCAGGGATTTAAGAGTCGTAAGCAAGCCAAGTGCAGACCAATTGGCTAAACGGATTCGTGAAAAAGAAGCCGCTTAGCTTTTACTACATTCATATTGTAAAACTGAAAGAGCAAAGCGACGCGGAAATTAAACCCGTGGCAACTTTAAAGTTTAAAGTTTAAAGTTTAAAGTTTAAATAACTTATCAATCAACTGGGCTGAGGCCAGTTATTTCGCGGTTAGAGCTACAATTCTTCCTACACAAAAGGATGTGATGTAAATGCAAAAAAAGTCACCATTAAAAGATAACCCTTTAAGAAACCCTGGGCAATCAATTGATGGCGAGATACAGAAAATAATAGACGATGATATTGTGTCATATGTGTTTTTCCCGATTCTTATAATTGGGATTACTGTTTATAGTTGGTTAGTTTGGTTTCAAATTACAAAACTCCCTAACCCTATTTTAATGACAGCCGTATCTATAATAGTATCAGCTTATTGTTTCTTTAAAATACTTAAAACAAAAAAACGACTCAAAGCTCTTAGGCTGGGTAGAGATGGTGAACGAGCTGTAGGTCAAACATTGGATGCCTTAAAGGGGAAAGGATATAGGGTTTTTCATGACTTAATAGGAGAAGAGTTCAACTTAGATCATATTATTATATGTGAGCATGGCGTTTTTTCTATTGAAACCAAGACATATTCAAAGCCAGAAAAAGGCGAATGTAGAATCATTTATAATAAGGAAGGCTTGGTAATTAATGGTTATAAACCAGAAAAAAAGATCTTAATTCAAGTTGAAGCACAAAAAAAATGGTTAGAAAAACAAATTGTATTGTTAACTGGAATTAAACTTATGGTTAAACCTGTGGTAGTTTTCCCTGGATGGTATGTTGAAAACCAAAATAAAGGAAGTAATATATGGGTATTAGAACCAAAGGCATTACCAACGTTTATTGGAAACCTACCAAAGACTCTCAGTGAAGAAAGTATTAGGGTAATTTCTAACCATATATCTCGTTATATCCGTACAACTTATGATTAACCGCTCTAACAAAAAAATTAACAGTAGAGTAAAGGGTCTTATTAATAACTAAAAACCCGCTATTAAAGCGGGTTTCAGATATAAACTTTACACTTTTGGTATCAGGTGTTTTTTAGAATGGAACATCATCAAAATCATCTAAAGTAGCAGGTCCATTACTTGCTTGTGCTGCTGGAGCAGGAGCTGAGGCTGCCTGCTGATAATTCTGTTGTGGAGCTTGTTGGCCCATTCCTTGATCGTTACGTTTACCTACTAAATCTATCACATTTGCATTAAGCTCTAAACTTGTTCTAGTTGTTCCATCGTTTGCTTGGTATTCACGTGTAGCCAATTCACCAGATACAAACACTTGCTGTCCTTTTTTTAAATAGTTTTGTAACTGTCCTTCAGCACGTTTCCCCCATAAAGCAACACGTACCCACAATGTTTGCTGTCTATCACCAAATCCAATATTGTTTGCAACGGTTACATTTAAAACAGTTTGTCCTGATGGTGTTGATCTTACTTCAGCATCACGACCTACAGTTCCAGTAAAACTAAATACATTACTCATTTTCTTTTCTTCCTAAATCTTTATAAACTTTATCATTAATTACTAGCCGCATCTTTACAAGCCACTAAAACTTCCTCGTAATTAGGCTCATCAGCAACTTCTGCAACCAACTCTGTGTAAATAACTTTATCATGCGCATCAAGAACCACAACAGCACGAGTCATTAAGCCAGTTAATACTGTATCTGTTATTTTGACACCGTAATCTTCAGCAAAATTTGATCGAAATGAAGATAATGGCAATACATCTTTTAGCCCTTCAGACTCACAAAAACGGCCTTGAGCAAAAGGCAAATCTGCTGAGATAACTAGTACAACAGTATTCTCTAAATTATCTGCTTTTTGATTGAATATGCGTGTTGAAGCAGCACACGTCGGGGTATCTAAACTCGGTACAATACTTAATACTTTTATTTTTCCTTTATAAGTAGCAAGGGAGACATCTTGTAACCGGCCACTAACAAGTGAAAAACCAGGTGCTATAGATCCTACAGAAGGAAGTTCACCCGATGTATTTAGAGGTTTACCTTGAAATGTAATAGTAGCCATGAATTAATCCTATTTAATCTTCGAAATATTTTTATTTCTTTTTATAATGTTTCATCAGTCGTTGACGCTTTTTCACCTGCCGATCAGTCAGTTTATTCTTTTTATCTTTAAAGGGGTTTTCAGGTGATTTAAGAACTATTCTGACAGGCGTACCTTTTAACTCTAATTGATCTCTATAAAAGTTCATCAAGTATCGTTTGTAGGCATTAGGCAATGCATCAGTTTGCACCCCATGGATCACTACCGTTGGTGGATTACGCCCGCCTTGATGCGCATATTTTAATTTTATTCTTCGCCCACTGATTAAAGGTGGCTGATGAGAGGCTAACGCCTCTTTTAAAATTCGGGTTAACACAGGTGTCGACATATCGACCATTGCAGCGTCATATAAATCATGCACCACATCAAATAATTTACCTACCCCACTGCCATGTAGGGCTGAAATGGGGTGTTTTTCTGCAAAATCTAAAAATGGTAGCTTAACGTCTAATTGCCTTTTAATCAGTTCTTTTTGATCAACACTAATACCGTCCCATTTATTCAAACCAATAATTAATGCTCGGCCTGCTTCTAATACCATTCCTAAAAGGTGAGCATCCTGATCAGTGATACCTTCACTCGCATCTATTAAATAAATCACTACATTGGCTTTTTCAACCGCTTGCAATGCTTTAATAATACTGAATTTTTCAACAACTAAAGAAACTTTTGCTCGTCTCCGCATACCTGCGGTATCAATCAAGGTAAATTTTTGCTCATTTCTTTCAAAGGGAATATAAATACTATCTCGTGTGGTGCCCGCTTCATCAAAAACAACAACGCGCTCTTCACCTAAAATTCTATTGACCAATGTTGATTTCCCAACATTAGGCCGCCCAACAACAGCAATACTAATACCTTTTTCTTCCTCTTCTAGCTCTTCTTCCTCAGCAGGTATTAAGGTATCAATTTGTGCCAATAACTCCTTAACACCACGTCCATGAGTCGCAGCAATTTGAACTGGCTCTCCTAGTGCTAATTCATAAAAATCAACGGTTGCAACAGCGGCATTCAATCCATCAATTTTATTTGTCACCAAGACAACGGGTTTATTTAGCTTTCTTAACGAGTCAGCAATAGCTTCATCAGAGCTATTTAAGCCTTCGCGAGCATCAACCAAGAAAAATACAATATCGGCTTCTTCCAAAGCAACTTGTACTTGTTTTTTAGCAAAACTATCGATGCCTTCTTTGTCATCTGTAATACCACCGGTATCGACAACCAGACAATCTCTTTCGCCTCTTTTTACACGCCCATACTTTCTATCTCTAGTAAGTCCAGCATAGTCCGCCACCAATGCATCACGGGTGCGCGTTAAATAATTAAATAATGTAGATTTTCCTACATTTGGGCGCCCAACTAGGGCTATAACAGGTAACATTAAACCTAAAAACCTCTGTTAAAATAGGTTTTTTAAACCTAATCATAAAAATAAATATAGAAATTAAAACCTTTTTTATAACGGCTAATTTCTTAAAACAATCGTGCTTTTAATGCTGCTAATGTGCCATCTTTTGAATAGACATAAACAATATCATTAACAACGACGGGCTTAGCATCTATGGCTGATTTAGCAACTCTTACTCGTGCCAATTGTCTTCCATCACTACTTGCCAACCAATGTATATAGCCTTCAAAATCGCCAACGACCACATAATCCGTATAAGCAGCGGGAGCTGTCAGAATTCTATTATGTAGCTCATCTTGCCTCCATAGAGAGGCTCCATTGTTTTGGCCTAACTGCCAAACATGACTTTTTATATCGCTGACATAAAGATAACTCCAGTCATAACTTAAACCGGAATATGAGGAAACTGTTTCGTTTCGCCACAACACGTCACCATCTATATCAAGAATGGCCGTAGTGCCCCCATGATAACTAGAAATAAAAATGACCCCATCAGTTTCTACTGGATCAACATCTAAATCAACTAATCTCTCTATTTCTGACCTTCCACTAGGAATGGCTATACTAGTTTCCCAACTGTTTTTACCATCACTTAATCTTAAAGCTAGTAGCTTGCCATTAGCATAACCTGCTATTACTTTATCGCCAACAATAACAGGGGTTCCTGTGCCTCTAATACTTAATGCTGGCACACTACGTTCAAAAACCCAGAGTTCTGAGCCATCCTTTTCACTTAAAGCAATCATTTTACCGTCAGTTGATCGAATAATAACACGACTATCTGCAATAACTGGATTTGCCAAAACTTCACTAGAAACAGTACTTACCCATTGCTGCTCACCTGTTTCTATATTAAAGGCAATAACCTCTGCGTTACTGGTAGCAAAAATAACACTCTCATCCGCTGTTCCAGGCCCCGCTGAAAATAAATAATCAGTTTCAGTTTCCCAAACTAAGTCACCTGTTTCAATGTCCCTTGCCTGTACAACCCCCTCTCTATCGGCTACAAAAACCTTACCGTAACTCACTGCCAAATCTAAATTAAGAAATTGTCCATCAGTTCCAACACCAACACTTTCTTCCCATAAAACATCAATTTCAATTTCTGCTTTATATTCGATTAATTCTGCTGGAGGGTCTTTATCTTCTTCACCAAAAAGTAAATCACCCGTTGAATCAATAAGTGAACAACCACTTAATGACAATAGCATCAGACTTGTTAAAAACAATGCTATATATTTGGTTAAATCATTTATCATTACTTTTGTTTATGGTTTGCGAGCTTTGCGAGATATTCTTGAATCATCACATCAAAAGCCTTTTTTATCAAAAAAACTTTTGATGATTTAGGGAAGTTTTATCAGAAAGACTTAATTACTGAGCGACAACAACTTCAGTAGAGGTAATATCATCGAGTTTAAATTGTAGTAATGGTGACTTTGCACCCGCCCTTAAAGCACTTTGGTAAGCCGTACGCGCTTCACCCAAACGGTCTAATGCGACATAAAGGTCGCCTTTTAATTCATCATAACTGGCAGAAAAACCTTTTGCAGTGACCTGATCTGCTTCAGCTATTAATTTTAATCCTTTTTCATTCTCACCCGTCGCATATAACAACTTAATAAACCTTAATCTTGCTATATTTTTTAATTCATTCGAACTTGCTGAAATCATCAGTTTTTCTAAGATAAATTTAGCAGCATCCAGATCATTTTGTTGTACTTTTGTTTTAGCCAGTAACAAATCAGCATAACTCGCATAAGCTGATGAACCATGTTCTTCAGTTATTTTTTTACTAATAGCTACGACTGAGTCAGTATTTTCTTTACTCATACTGATTTGTAACTGGTCATAAAGTGCCGAAGCTTGTCCTGCCTGCTCTTTAGCATTTGATTGCCAAAAATCAAACCCTACAATTAAGACAGCACCAACAACAACACCGGCAATAGTCGACATACCATTTTCTTTCCACCACCTTTTTATCGCAGCGACCTGTTCTTCTTCTGTATCATAAATTTCCATACTTACTCCCTATTAAATTGATTGTATCAATAATTGAATAACGTCATTTTGTGCCATATTTTCTTGTTCTTGTCCTGACCGCAATGGTTTTAAACTCACCTCGCCACGACTCACTTCATCATCACCGATGATCAGTGCATATTCAGCGCCACTTTTATCTGCCTTTTTAAACTGACTCTTAAAACTACCACTGCCACAATTGACCTGTAATTTAATGCCATCTATTTCATTTCTCATTTTTTCGGCTAGGCGCAAGCCTTCTTTTTCAGCTTCTTCGCCCACTCGGATCATGTAAACATCAACCGCTCGTTCAACAGGCACATCATCCAGTTGCTCTATCAATAACAACAACCTTTCCATACCCATAGCAAAACCAATGGCATGATTGGATTTTCCGCCTAATTGTTCAATTAGGCCATCATAGCGTCCACCCGCACAAATAGTCCCTTGTGAACCCAGGTCATCAGTCACCCATTCAAAAACAGTTTTACCATAGTAATCTAAACCACGTACTAAACGACTATTTAATTCATATTTAACACCAAGATCATCCAGCGTTTTTGTTAATGTTTCAAAATGACTTCGACTCTCTTCACCCATATAGTCCATTAATTCTGGTGCATTTTGAATCAGCTGTTTTAAATCCCGATTTTTACTATCCAAAATTCTTAATGGATTAGTTTCTAGTCGACGTAAACTATCTTCATCTAACAATTCAATATGTTGCTTAAAATATTCGACTAGTTTTTCCCTATAAACTAATCTTTCTTCAGTTGTCCCTAGCGTATTAAGTTCTAATCTAACTTTGTCCCTAATACCTAGTTTTTTCCACATCCGGTCAGTCAACAAAATCAATTCAGCATCAATATCAGGCCCGGCTAAACCATAAGTTTCCACACCAAATTGATAAAATTGACGATAACGTCCTTTTTGTGGCCGTTCATGTCTAAACATCGGGCCGTAATACCATAATCTATGCACTTGATTATGTAACAAACCATGTTCTAAACAAGCCCTTAAACAACCAGCAGTTCCTTCTGGCCTTAAGGTGAGAGAATCACTATTACGGTCATCAAAGGTATACATTTCCTTTTCGACAATATCTGTGACTTCACCAATAGAGCGTTTAAATAACTCTGTTTTCTCAACAATCGGCAATCTAATTTCTAAATAACTATAGCTTGCTAAAACATCCTTTATAATATTTTCTGCATATTGCCATTGTGAAGATTTTTCGGGTAATATGTCATGCATGCCCCGTATAGCTTGAACCGACTGATTTTTCTTTGCCATTGATATTAATTAATCTATATTAAAACGATATCATCGTACCGCCAGAGTTGGAGAGGCCACGCCTCTTCCAAGTTTATGTTATACCTTACTGTATTTTAAGTTGCCGAGCCTCTTTTGAAGTAGGAAATAGGTTAAATAACTTTCCTTGGTAAGCATCCGCCGATTGCTGATTATTTAATGCCCGTTCTGTTTGTACCGCATACCATAAAGACTGAGCCGTATGCTGAGAAACAGCAAGATAACGCTCCAAAAAGGCTCTTGCAGACATATAATTTTCAGAATGGTAACTTATTTTTTGCATTTCAAAAAGTGCTGGCGAAAATTTTCTATTGATCTGCAAAGCGGCTCTAAAATGATTTTCAGCTTGTTCTGAGTTTCCATTATTTAGTTCACATCGACCAAGATTAGTATAAGCAAACCATTTTCTATTATTTAAAGGTAGGGATAAAGCGTCATTTAATAAACTTAACCCCTCATCTATCTCCCCTCTTTCACACAAAAACCGGCCATAATTATTTATGGCTCCAAAATTATTAGCATCTAACTCAACAGCCTTCTGATATTCTTTTTTTGCTTCTGGAAATTGTTTCATACGCTCATGCAATGCGCCCAAAGCATTATGAACATTCGCGTTATCTGGATCAACTTCTTCTGCCTTTTCAAGATTCCCTTTGGCTACTTCCAGCATCCCCATTTCTAAATAACGCGCGCCCATTTGTAAATAAAGATCTACTTGCTCATCTTTAGGTAGGGGGGGCATTTCTTTTTTTGTACTCACACATGCCGTCAAAAAAACAGTGATGAATATAACAACTAACCGCTTAACCATTATTTTAAGTTGCATTTCTAACGCTCATATTTTGCAATTTCAGATTTCTACGGCTTTTATCTTTAACTTTACCGACTAACTGCCCACATGCAGCATCAATATCTTCACCGCGTGTTTTACGAATAGTGGTCACTAAACCTGCTTTATATAAAATATCTTTAAATCGACCAATAGTTTCCATTGATGAACATTCATAATCTGAATTTGGAAAAGGATTAAATGGAATAAGGTTTAATTTAGAAGGTACATTTTTAAGTAACTTCACCAAAGCCCGAGCATCCTGAACAGAATCATTAATGCCTTTTAACATCACATACTCGAAGGTAATATGTTTTCTAGGCCCTTGATTTGCATATTCTCGACAAGCCCCCATCAATTCTTTTAATGGATACTTCTGATTAATAGGAACTAATTCATCACGTAATTCATCATTTGCTGCATGTAATGAAACTGCCATACTGACATCACACACTTCATTTAATCTATGCATAGCAGGAACTATGCCTGATGTACTGATAGTGACTCGGCGTTTTGATAAGCCAAAAGTAAAATCATCCATCATCAAATTCATTGCTGCAACGACATTATCAAAATTTAGCAGGGGTTCACCCATGCCCATCATCACAACATTAGTAATTCTTTTGGTATCACCCAAGCGCTTTTGTGCCACATATAACTGTCCAATAATTTCAGCTACTGACAAGTTTCTGTTGAATCCTTGTTTTGCAGTTGAGCAAAAAGTACACGCTAATGCACAGCCTATTTGAGAAGAAACACATAAAGTGCCACGCTTTTCTTCTGGGATAAATACACTTTCTATTCTATTGCCAAGTCCCATTTCAACTACCCATTTGGTAGTTCCATCAGAGGCAATTTGCTCAATTAATATTTCTGGAGCAATAATCGTGCAATGCTCATTTAAATAAGCACGCAAAGACTTACTCAGGTTAGTCATCTGATCAAAATCAGTGATATCTTCCTGATAAATCCATTTTAATATCTGAGTGGCTCGAAAAGATTTTTCGCCCATCCCAACAAAAAAAGCCGCAAGGCCTTTTCTGTCGAAATTAAGCAAATTAACCTTTTCCGTATTAACGGATTCGGTCACAAAGCTCGTCATTTGAGAAGAAATATGCAATTTCTCTAGCAGCTGATTCAACTGCATCAGAACCGTGAACTGCATTTTCATCAATGCTTTCTGCGAAATCAGCACGGATAGTGCCAGCATCAGCTTCTTTAGGGTTAGTTGCGCCCATTAGATCACGGTTTTTTAATACCGCACCTTCACCTTCAAGTACTTGTACAACAACAGGACCAGAGGTCATGAATGATACTAAGTCATTAAAGAAAGGACGCTCAGAATGCTCTGCATAAAAGCCCTCTGCTTTTTCTTTAGATAGTTGCTGCATTTTAGATGCTACAACGCGTAAACCATTTTTTTCAAAACGAGTAACAATTTCACCGATAACATTTTTAGCCACTGCATCAGGTTTAATAATTGAAAAAGTACGTTCTATTGCCATTTGTTAAAACTCCAAAAGTTTTTGTTTAATAAATTTTTTCATGTAAGTAAAAGAAAAATAAGGACAGAAGCCCTTATTTTAACTTTATCCTCACCCAACCCTCTCCAGCAAGAGAGGGCTTAGAGCAAGGTAAATCTGCTCTTGACCCTTTCGCCTTGAGCCTTTAACCTGCTCTAAGGCATCCCATCAAATTCTTCGCCTTCTTTAATAGGTAACATCAAATCTTCTTTTGATATACCTAAAGCCAATACGATAGGGCTCGCTACATAAATAGATGAATATGTTCCGATACCCACACCAATTAACAGTGCAATAGCAAAGTTATGGATAATTTCTCCACCTAAAAAGGCTAAAGCAATTAATACGATTGCTGTTGTTATCGAAGTCATTAAAGTTCTGCTTAATGTTTGATTAAGCGAGATATTCATTATATTTTCAGAACCATCTTGTCTTAAGGTTCTAAAGTTCTCTCTGATTCGGTCATACACTACGATGGTATCGTTTAATGAATACCCAATCACAGCCAATACCGCGGCAAGAACAGTTAGGTCAAACTCCATTTGAAAAAGAGAGAAAACACCTAAAGTAATAATCACATCATGAAACAATGCCGCAACTGATCCCAAAGAAAACTTATACTCAAACCGCCAGGCAACATAAATCAAGATACCAAACATTGAATAAAGCATGGCTAAACCACCATCTTCAGCCAACTCATCGCCTACTTGTGGCCCAACAAACTCAACACGACGTTTATCTACAGTCTCTGTTGAACTTTTATTTGCAGCATCTAAAACTTTATCACTCAATTGAGCATTACTCACGCCATCTTGAGGCTTAATACGAATAAGTACATCTTTGGCTGTACCAAAATTTTGTACGGTTGCATCATCAAATCCAGCTTCAGCTAAATCATTACGTAGCGCATTTAAATCAGCGGCTTGTTTATACCCCACCTCAACTAATGTGCCACCTGTAAAATCAATTCCTAGCTTTAAACCATTTATTGCCAATGAAGCAATTGAAATAATAATTAATACGCTGGAAATGATTAGCGCTAATTTACGCTTACCTAAAAAATCTATATCTTGTTTAAACATCTTATTTCTTCCAATTAAGCGCTATTAAATTGATAATTTTTCAATATGACGATTGCCATACATCCAATTAACTAACATCCGAGTTCCCCAAATTGCAGTAAACAAGGAAACCAAAATACCAATGGATAAAGTGATAGCAAAACCTTTAACTGGACCAGTACCAAACCCAAAGAGTACTAAAGCAACTAATAAGGTTGTAATGTTCGCATCTAAAATAGTAACAAAGGCTTTCTCGTATCCAATAAAAACACTGGATTGAGGTGTATTACCTATTTTTATTTCTTCTTTAATTCTTTCAAAGATAAGTACGTTAGCATCAACAGCCATACCCACTGTTAATACGATACCTGCAATACCTGGCAAAGTTAAAGTCGCTTGCAATAAAGATAAAACAGCAACAATAACAATTAAATTAAATCCTAATGCAACATTAGCAATTAATCCAAATGCTTTGTAATACACAGCCATGAGTATCAAAACTAAAACAAAACCAACAACGACCGACATTAAACCTTTATCAATATTATCCTGACCAAGGCTTGGTCCAACGGTACGTTCTTCGACAATATCAACAGGTGCAGCTAATGCTCCTGCTCTTAATAACAAAGCGAGATTACGTGCATCTTGAGGACTATCTAACCCCGTAGTTTGAAAACGTTTACTAAAGCTATCTCTAATTGTCGCAACACTAATTACTTTTTCAATTTTTTCTTTACGTCTTATTTTTTGACCATTCACTGTTTTTGTTGTTGATTTATATTCAATAAAAACAACAGCCATCGGTTTACCGATGTTTTTCTGGGTCATTTTTCCCATTTTCTTAGCGCCAATACCATTTAAGGTAATAAACACGGCAGCAGAACCATTTTGATCTATACCTGAAGAGGCATCTACAATTTGATCACCTGTAACAATAACGCGGCGTTTAAGCAGGATAGGCTGGCCATTTTTTTCATAAAACAACCGAGTACCTACAGGTGCTCGCCCTGAAATAGCTTTTTGCACATCATGTTCAACATCTACCAAACGATATTCTAATGTAGCTGTAGTACCTAATATTTCTTTGGCTCGTGTTGTATCTTGAACCCCAGGTAATTGAACAACAATTCGACTATCACCTTGCTGTTGTATAACAGGTTCGGCCACACCAATTTCATTAACCCGATTACGCAAAGTTGTCATATTCTGAGCTAAAGCAAATTTCTTAATTTCTTTTTGCTCATTCTCAGACATTTTCACAAAAATAATACTAGGGTCATCAGTCTCTGTAACTTTAAGTTCTCTAAAATCATTAGATAAAAGCTCTAAAGCAGCAAAAGCAGATTTCTCTGATTTTAACTTTATTTTAATTCTGCCATTTTCTTTAGCGACAGACTGATACCTGATTTTAGCCGTTCTAAAACCTGACCTAATATCATTATAGTATCGGTCTTCCGCTTGCTTAAGTGCGGCATCCATATCGACTTGTAAAAGAAAATGCACTCCACCACGAAGATCTAATCCTAAGTACATAGGACTAGCTCCAAATGAACGTAACCATTCAGGTGTAGCCGGTGCCAGATTTAAAGCGACGGTGGTATTGTTCCCTACCGACTCTCTTAATAAATCAGCAGCTTTTAACTGATCATCTGTATTATTAAACCGAGCTAAAACTTTACCATCATTAAATTCAAATGATTTTAGCGTTAAACCAACACTTTTAAGACTATTTTCAATCTCATCAGCCTTAGCTTGCTCTAGTTTTGTCGTTGTCGATGAAGAGACTTGTACCGACGGGTCATTACCAAAAAGGTTTGGCAATGCATAAATAATTCCAATAAACAGTGTCACTAGAATTAACAGATTTTTCCAAAAGGGGAAACGATTTTGCATTTTTCTTCCAACAATTAAACATGAGAGGATGAACCACCCTCTATGTCATTTTGATAGGGCACTTAAAACAAGGTTAGATTGACTCTTCCCTGTCATTCCTAAAAATAAAATTAAACTTTAGCCTTTTTATTGACTGTCTTATATGTTCCTTTAGGCATCATATTTGCGATAGCATGTCTTTGAACTTGTAAAAAAGTGTTATCAGCCACTTCAAGTTTTACAAAATTATCATCGACACTTGCCACTTTACCTAAAACACCACCCGTTGTTACCACTTCGGCACCTTTTGCCAAAGCACCTAACATTGCTTTCTGCTCTTTAGCTCGCTTAGATTGAGGGCGAATAAATAAAAAGTAAAAGAACACTAAAATAGCTAATGGAAATATTAACCCTTCAATACCAGGTTGTTCAGCAGCACCTGCAGCTTGGGCGGCTGCATCAGATATAAAAAAACTCATTGTTATCCTCAATTGTTATAATTATTTCTTCCGTTAAACCATCAACATAGTGATGTTTTACCAAAACCGATCATTATGACACAGTCGGAACTGTTTTACTTCTCAACTGATAAAAATGCTTAATAAATTCATCAAATTGATTGTCTTCTATTGCATCTCGCATATCTTGCATAAGTTTTAAATAATAATACAAGTTATGGATAGTATTGAGCCTAGGCCCTAACATTTCTTTGCACTTATCTAAATGACGCAAATAAGCGCGGGAATAATTTTGACAGGTATAGCAAGCACAAGCTTCATCTAATGGCCCTGTATCAAACTCATATTGACTGTTTCTGATTTTAACCACGCCCGTCGTGGTAAATAAATGGCCATTTCTAGCATTTCGCGTTGGCATCACACAGTCAAACATATCTATGCCGCGCCTAACGGCTTCAACCAAATCTTCTGGTGTTCCTACACCCATTAAATAACGTGGCTTATCAACTGGCATTTTAGGGGCAACAACATCCAATGCAGCCATCATTTCTTCTTTAGGCTCACCGACAGAAAGACCACCAATAGCGTAACCATCAAAACCTATATCAAGTAAGCCATCAATAGATTCTTGTCGTAAATGTTCATACATACCACCTTGAACAATTCCGAACAAAGCTGCTGGGTTATCGCCATGTGCTTTTTTACTCCGCTCCGCCCAACGCAATGATAAACGCATTGAGTCTGCTGCTTCTTGTACTGTTGCAGGATACGGCGTGCATTCATCAAATATCATCACAATATCTGAGCCTAAATCCCGTTGAACCTGCATTGATTCTTCAGGCCCCATAAAAATCTTACCGCCATTAATGGGAGACTTAAAAGTCACCCCTTCTTCAGTAATCTTTCGCATTGCCCCCAGACTAAAAACTTGAAAACCACCTGAATCGGTTAATATCGGTTTTTCCCAATGCATAAAGTCATGTATGTCACCATGTGTTTTCACGACTTCCATACCTGGACGCAACATTAAATGAAATGTATTTCCCAAAATAATTTGCGCACCAATTCCTGTTAATTCTTCGGGAGTCAGAGACTTTACTGTCCCATAAGTACCTACAGGCATAAAAATAGGGGTTTCAATAGTGCCACGCTCAAACTTTAATTGGCCTCTACGCGCGCTACCATCTGTGTTTTTTAGTTTAAATTCCATTAAAAATATAAATAATATTCAATAATTTATTGTTACGGTAAGGTGGCTAGCTTCATACCGAATGAGACTGCTTTTTTATCAAAAGTAAGTGTATAAGAGCAATTTTCTTTCTGGGCAACGGTTGCAATTAATGCATCACTAAAATCGCCCTTTCCCTGCTGCCATTTTCTCAGTGCAATAAACGCATAATCAAGTTTCTCGACCTGAAACTGTTTTGTTGTCAATAGCTGGTTAATAACAGGATACAGATCAGACTTTGTTTGATCATAACAACGCATCAATACCCAAACAACCTCAACCAACACAATCAGGGATATAAAACCCTGATTTTTTATATTCAGCTCATTCTCAATAATCTGTGTTGCTATTTTTGCTTGCTTCTCGTCATCCTGAGTCAAATAACGAATAATAATATTAGTATCCAGACCTATCACTATGATGAACCTATAAGTGCAAGAGCATTATTCATTTCATCAATACTGACAGCTTTTTTATTTTTGCTTTTTACAATACCTTTTAGTTGTTCCACATTTTTTGTAACTGCAATAATTTCATACCTTTCCTCACTAATCTGTATAAATTCAATTCGATCACCCATTTGTACATGCAGGGTATCACGAACATTCTTGGGAATAGTGACCTGCCCTTTCGTCGTTATCATTGCTGTTGACATTTTTACTCCTTACTTTTAAGTAAGGATAACATAGAAATAATGCGCTTAGCCAGAATACTAAGGAGCGAGAATTTAATAATACCCGAAAGTATGGCGCAGGATTTTGACTTCACAGGGGGGCTAGGGAAACAGGCGCATAGCAAGCTACGCAACTGTTTTTCTAGTGCGCCTGTGGAGTTAAAAGACCAGTCAGACTTCGGGTATTATTGAGCTCTCGCTCCTAACCAGCCTCTTACAATAAAAAAAGACCAGTAAACTGGCCTTTTTCTGTTTCTAAAAAACAAGAAAGTTTATTTCAATAAACCTTGCAATAAACCATTCAATTTATGAACAAATGCAGATGGATCTTCTAACTGCCCACCTTCACTCAAAATAGCCTGATCAAACAATATATTAGCGATATCTGCAAAACGATCATCATCCTGCTCATCTTTAATACTAGTCACTAAAGCATGCTCAGGGTTGATTTCAAAAATAGGTTTGCTTCCACCCATTCCCATCATATTCATTGACTGGCCCGCTTCTTTCATAATACGTTCCATATTAAGGCTCATATCATTATCACCGGTCACTAGACATGCAGGAGAATCAGTTAAACGATTTGTAATACGTACTTCACTTACTTTGTCGCCCAATACTTCTTTCATTTGTTTCAGAACAGACTCAAAATCTTTTGTTGTTTCTTCTTTCTCTTTTTTGTCTTCTTCTGTATCTAACTTATCTAAATCTAACTCACCTTTAGCAACTGACTGTAATTGTTTACCATCAAATTCAGTTAGATTAGAAATTAACCATTCATCAACACGGTCAGCCATTAAAATAACTTCAATGCCTTTTTTACGGAAAATTTCTAAATGTGGGCTATTTTTAGCAGCAGAAAAACTATCAGCAGTCACATAATAGATTTTATCTTGCCCTTCTTGCATACGCTCAACATAATCAGCTAGCGCTACATTTTGTTTTTCTGTATCAGTATGAGTAGAAGAAAAACGCAATAATTTAGCAATGGCATCTTTGTTTTTGCTATCTTCAATTACACCTTCTTTAATAACATTACCAAACTCAGACCAGAATTTTTCATAACCTTCAGCATCTTTAGCCATTGTTTTCAACAAGCCAAGTACTTTCTTAACCGCACCTGCTTTAATAGTGCTGATTTGCTTACTTTGTTGCAAGATTTCTCTTGAAACGTTTAATGGTAATGAGTCAGCATCAATCACACCACGAACAAAACGTAAGTACCTAGGCATTAATTGCTCTGCATCATCAGTGATAAAAACTTTACGGATATAAAGTTTCACACCATGTTTTGCATCTCTGTCCCACATATCAAAAGGAGCTCGAGCAGGCACATAAAGTAACAATGTATATTCGTTAGTTCCTTCTACTTTACTATGTACGTGAGTTAATGGATCTTGAAAATCATGACCGACATGTTTATAGAATTCGTTATATTCTTCGTCAGAAACGTCTTCTTTAGAACGTGTCCATAATGCAGACGCACTATTTACAGTTTCATCTTCAATACGTGCCGGAGCTGTCTCTTTACCTTCTTCATCAGTTTCAGCAGGAATTTCCTGATCCATCACGATAGGTAGAGAGATATGATCTGAGAATTTTTTAACAATAGAACGTATTCTAAAACCGTCTAAAAATTCATCTTCACCTTCTTTAAGGTGTAAAACAATTTCTGTACCGCGTGTCGCTTTTTCAACAGCCTCTATTGTGTAATCACCTTCACCTGCAGATTCCCAACGTACCGCTTCTTGTTCACCAGCCTTACGCGTTGTTAAAGTGACCTTATCAGCAACAATAAAAGCAGAGTAAAAACCAACACCGAACTGACCGATTAATTCGCTATCTTTAGCCTCATCACCTGTCATTTTTTCAAAGAACTGTTTAGTTCCAGACTTAGCGATAGTACCGATATGATCCTGAACTTCTTCACGAGTCATACCAATACCCGTATCAGAAACAGTTACAGTACGTTCATCTTTATCAAAAGAAATGCGAATACCTAAATCACTATTACCTTCGTAAAGACTCTCATTAGATAAAGCTTCAAAACGTAATTTATCCGCAGCATCAGATCCGTTCGAGATTAATTCACGTAGAAAAATTTCTTTATTACTATATAAAGAATGAATCATCAAATGTAGCAGATGCTTTACTTCAGTTTGAAAACCTAAGGTTTCTTTTTTAGCTTCAACAGTCATGGGTTACACATTTCCTATTATTTCAATTTTGATTGAATTAAATTTGGGGGCGTTAATTTTTTTTTCAAGTATTATTTTATTTTTGGTGAATTGTCTTGGGTGTATGATGACAAATATTACTTCACTAATATATAACTACCCATGACAAATAAATCAGTTATATCAAAAGTTATTATCAGTATATTTTGCCTATTATCCCATTCGACTTATGCATCCGAATTTAAAAACGGATTAGTTAATGGGAAACTACAAGCATGTCCAGACTCACCCAACTGTATTAATACTGAGACACTAATCATCAGCCCCATTAATATTTCTAAAACAAAAGCAATACTTGCATGGTCGCTTTTACAACAAGTAATTACTGAGCAAGGTGGAAATATACACTCTCAATCAAACAATTATTTATCAGCAATATTTAAATCCGATATTTTTGGCTTTATTGATGATGTTGAAGCACGGCTTGATTTAGAGACTAAAACCATTCATTTACGCTCAGCGTCCAGAGTTGGCTATTATGATTTTGGTGTTAATAACAGGCGCCTACAAACCATTATAAAAACCATGCAACTTGAGCTATATAAACTAAAATAACCCCGGTCATTTTAGCCCTCAATCACCAACCGTTTAAATCATCATCCTCATCTACCACCTTATTTTTAAACCCTTTGGGTAGCTTGGGTTTCTTAGCTGTTCTTAATAATACAAAAACCCCACCAAACACAAGACATATAGCCAATAATATAAAACCTGTTAATACCATATTTTCAATACCTTACATCGTAACAAAATGCTAAAATAGCACCCATTATTATTAAAAGAAAAACCAATGAAACAAGTCGAACTCCTTTCCCCTGCTGGCACTCTAAAAAACATGCGTTACGCCTTTGCTTATGGTGCAGATGCCGTTTATGCCGGACAGCCTCGATATAGCCTCCGCGTCAGAAATAATGATTTTCTTGAAGATAACCTAGCAAAAGGCATTAACGAAGCACATTCTCTGGGGAAAAAATTCTTCCTCGCCACTAATGTTATTCCACACAACACAAAAGTTAAAACTTTTATTGCAGATTTGGATCCCATTATTGCCATGAAACCAGACGCTCTTATTATGGCAGACCCTGGTTTAATCATGATGACTAGGGAAAAATGGCCTGAAATGCCTATTCATTTATCAGTTCAAGCTAATACCGTTAATTTTGCAGCGGTAAAATTCTGGCAAAGCATGGGGGTAGAACGCATTATTCTTTCTCGTGAGTTATCTTTGGATGAAATTGAAGAAATTCGTCAACAATGTCCAGATATAGAATTAGAAGTCTTTGTTCATGGTGCACTCTGCATTGCGTACTCAGGCCGTTGTTTGTTATCCGGTTATTTTAATCACAGAGACCCAAATCAGGGAACTTGCACAAATTCATGCCGCTGGAAATACGACACCGTACCTGCACACGAAAATGCTGAAGGCGATTATGTTTTAGACAACCCAGCCATTTCCATGAACGATATTAGCAATGCTAGTTGTGGAGGAGCAGAACGTCACCCTTTAGCAGACAAAACATACTTTCTTGAAGAAGAAGGCAGAAAAGGGGAATTATTACCTATCATGGAAGATGAAAATGGCACTTACATCATGAACTCTAAAGATTTACGTGCGATAGAACATGTCCAGCGCTTAGTCGATATTGGGATCGATTGCCTTAAAATTGAAGGAAGAACCAAATCACATTATTATGTTGCTCGTACTGCTCAGACATACAGACAAGCTATTGACGATGCTTTAGCAGGTCGTGATTTTCAACCCAACTTAATTGGTGTATTAGAAAACCTTGCAAACAGAGGCTATACCGATGGTTTTTATCAACGCCACCATACCCACGAGCATCAGAACTATATCACTGGTTACTCAAAAAGCCATAAACAACAATTCTGTGGCGAAATCAAATCCTATAACGAAGAAACAGGCATTGCTGAAATCAATGTAAAGAATAAGTTTGCTGTAGGCGACAAACTAGAATTAATACTTCCTGACGGTAACCAGGACATTATCGTAGAAAGTATGACCGATCTATACAATCATGAGATGCAAGAAGCCGCTGGTGGAGGGTATGAAGTTAAAATACCTTTACCTAAAGGCTGTAACCAAGGCTTATTGTCTCGGTACATATAAAGATAACGGAAAACACTAGTCCTATTAATTCCGTAGAAAAAATTTAGTTACGTTAAAATACACTCCAATTACCCAAGTAAAGAAGTCAAGATATGCAAATTAAACTCGCTAACCCTCGTGGATTCTGTGCTGGCGTAGACCGCGCCATTGAAATTGTAGACCAGGCGATTGAAGCCTTTGGTGCACCCATTTATGTTCGTCATGAAGTCGTACATAACCGTACAGTAGTTGAAGGGTTACGGGATAAAGGTGCTATTTTTATAGAAGATGTCAGCGAAGTCCCCGAAGGCTCTTATTTAATCTTTAGCGCCCACGGTGTTTCCAAACAAGTACAGCAAGAATCTAAAGACCGTAACTTAACAGTATTTGATGCAACCTGCCCTTTAGTCACTAAAGTCCATATTCAAGTTGCTAAACATGCAAAAGCAGGACGAGAAACAATCCTTATTGGTCATGCTGGTCACCCAGAAGTTGAAGGCACTATGGGACAGTATGAAAAACAAGCAGAATCAGGAGGTATGTATTTGGTAGAAACACCTGACGATGTTAAAAACTTAAAAGTCAACAACCCTTCAGACCTAGCTTATGTAACCCAGACAACCTTATCGATGACAGATACTCAAATCATGGTTGAAGCATTACACAAGTACTTTCCTGATATCCAGGAACAAAAGAAAGATGATATTTGCTATGCCACACAAAACCGTCAAGATGCGGTTCATGATTTAGCAGAAACTGCCGATGTTATCTTGGTTGTTGGCTCACCCAACAGCTCGAATTCAAATCGATTACGAGAAATTGCGGAACAACTCGGTAAAGCGGCTTTTTTAATAGATACCGCAGCTGATATGCAACAATCATGGTTTAAAGATATAAGCACAGTGGGCGTTACCGCAGGTGCTTCTGCTCCTGAAGTATTGGTTCAAGCCGTGATCGACCAGTTAAAACAGTGGGGAGGAGATAGTGCTATTGAAATTCAAGGTATTGAAGAAAAAGTTGTGTTTTCAATGCCTAAAGAATTAAAAAAGCATATGGCTCAACCTTAAACCATGCTTTTATATAGGGTGGGCTCACTCACCCTATATAACTAGTGAATTATTAGATTTACTGTTTCTTAAATAACCATTTAGCAAAATGACTCCTAGGTTGATACACGCCATGCTGAATATAATATAATTTATATTCACTATTGATTGTTGCATTAAATAGTCGATGAGCTAAGCCTGTTCCACAAAATAATATCTGATCATTTTCTTGTATTTCATAATTATCAGGAGGCAGAACCATCTCATGCTCACCTGATTTTATAACAAAAACAACTAAGTCAAGCCAGTGCTCTCTACCTCGTGGGTCCCTAACCAAGTCACCCAGTAAAACCTTTTGATTATTATCCAACAATTCAATAACTGCTTTACTTTTTTCTCTGGTAAAGTTGATAGTCACTAAGTGAGGCTTTTGATTCCCAACCTTCTCCCGCAATCTATAAATAATGGTCTCCATTTCCTCCTGTCGACCTGGCACATCCTCTAATAAATGACGGAAAAAAGTTTTTAATAAAGGCGCTATCAATAAAAACAATATTTTTCTAGCTGCAACCAAAGTTGGCTGCATCACCATATCAACTTCCGTTGCACGAAATGCAACATCATTTTCATGTCTATTTTGTCTGACAATAGTAAATAAATCTCTATTAAAATAGCGAGCATTCAATAAAATACCCAAATTATGCCCATCATCATCTGTCCCAGACAGAACGCCAACAGCATCTTCAATGCCTGCTTGAGCCAAGGTCTTTGAGGTTGTTCTTCCAACAATATATCGATCAATATGCTCTTCTTCCTTAGAATCATGAGGATCAATGACTGCTGTTTTAATACCATATTTACTTAAAACCCGATTAACTTCATGTCCCATGCGACCATAACCACATAAAACCCAAGTCCCTAGGGGCGGTGTAATATAACGGTCTAAAGTTGCTCCCTTATCCCTAACCAGCCAATTATTAAATGAATAAAACCCTGGATTACGTATAGCAGCAGCCAAAACTTTAGCAAAAGTTTTAAAAGGGTCGACAATATGTACTTCCCCACCAAGAGTTGCCAAGGTTTCTTCAAACACCTCAACTTTTGACATTGAGATAATTCCAACAGCAGGGTTTAATAAGCGAGCTAAAGCAGAAATTTTTAAGTTTGCTTCTTCACTATTAGTAATAGCAATAACTGCCTTACAATTTGAACGACGCAACCCAGCTTCAAGTAAATGTTTAGGGACACTAGCATCACCACAAAATGAAGGTGTCGCCACCGTATAATTACGCAGTTGCAGAGCCTTAATTCGTTCTTCATCACTATCAATAATAACGGCAGGAAAGCCATAATCACTCAACCCCCGCATCAAAACACTTCCTGTATCACCAAAACCACAAAGGATAACAAAGGGCATCTCTATTCGTTGCACTCCTCTATAAAATCGCCATTCAGAGAGTGCCCTTAAAAGAAAAGGGTTTTGAAATAATCGAATAATTGAACCTATGGCATACAGCCAAGTAACGACACTAACATAAAGGCAAATAATAGCCCAGAAACGCTGTGCATCACTAAACTTCAGAGGAATCTCACCAAAGCCAGTCGTCGTCGCCGTATAGGTCATAAAATAAAAGGCATGAAAAATACTCATATACTGCACTTCACCTTCAATCTCTATGCCTGGTATAAACACCATCCCTAAAATAGAAATTGAATATACAGTGAGCAAGGCAATCAATGGGCCTCGCATTTCGCGCATAACAATGAAGGTAACGCGACTTAAATCAACTGACGCAGCCATACTAATTCTCTATTAGAAGTAATATCAAAACTTTTCCAACGCTTACAAACGATTAAATAAAGTTTCAGAAACCAAGATAATGGTTGAAATAACATTAGCCAGCAAAGCTCCGCCTGTTAGAGAAACTATACTAGACATAACATCTGGGGTGAGACCTGTACCCGTTATATGTACAGCAAAAGTCCAATAAGTCGCAGCAGCAATCAGCTCTAAATCGGCCACCAAACTAGTCGCTAACAATACGGCACCAATTTGTGATCTATCACCAAATTTTAAGACCGTGGCTATTAAATTAACCACAATAACAGCAAACAATTCAAAAACATTATGATGCTCTGGATTATCCATCTCTCCTAAAAAGAAACCAAAATTCAATGTTAATGCTAACACCACAAAAAAACCAAATATGACTTTCTCTAGATTCATTTCCCATTACCTCTGTATTTGATAACAAACAAGCCTGATCTAAAATGACTTAATAAAAAACTATTTTAACGCTAAATACCTCTTTCAGAAACGTGATTTTAAAAAACATTCTCTCATCGCACAGCGTTTCATAAAAAACATTCAAAATAACACTAGCCCCAGTATATTATTTATTGCTAATATAGGTTTTTTATTTGGAGTTTTATTATGTCCGTTACAGCCCTAGATCTTGTTGCCGAAGCAAAAAAAAATATTACACTATGCGATATTGAAACGGTAAAATCAGACCATTCCAATCATTTAGTACTCGATGTTAGAGAACCCGCCGAATATGCAGCAGGCTGCTTACCTGGAGCAATTAATATTCCTCGTGGTGTTCTAGAATTTAAAATTGGTGCTCACCCAGCTTTTCAAGACACACAAGATACTAAGATTTTTGTTTATTGCCTAACGGGTGGAAGATCAGCATTAGCAACAGAAGCCTTAAACAAATTAGGCTATACTCATGCCTGCAGCATGGAAGGTGGATTTACTTTATGGAAAGAAAACAGCTTACAAATTGATATTCCTTAATCTATGCCAGAACTAGAATCTATCCGAATTGATAAATGGTTATGGACTGCGCGTTTTTTTAAAACGCGCAAGTTTGCTAGTGATGCTGTTTCAGGAGGAAAGGTTCATCTGAATGGGCAGCGTTGCAAACCCGCCAAGGAACTTAAAATAGGGATGAAACTTTCTATCACTAAAGATCAATTCCAATGGGATATTATCGTTCTTGGCATTAACAGCCACCGACGCTCAGCCAAAGAAGTTGTTTTGCTTTATCAGGAAGATCCAGCCAGTTTTGAAAAAAGGCAACAGCAAATTATTTTACAAAAAGAACAACGTGCCTTAGCCCCACAGATAGATCACGAACATAGACCCAATAAAAAACAAAGACGGCAAATCCACCGTTTTAAACAAGGCTAGTACATGATTCCTTAACTATTTTGTAGTGTCACCTTTTTTTACATTACCCTCAATTATAAACCTTACGATTAAACTCAAACTCTCCTGTTCTAGCATTCCATTCTTATCCAAGTAGGTATATTCACTTCTCTTAATTTTCTACAATGTCCTACTGTGAAGCAATGATCTCTCTATTATAAAAAAATGTCAGCTTTATTTACACACCTCATATTAAATCCTCTTAATTTCCAATAAAAACAACAAGATAAATTAACGGCGTGTTTTTTGCTTATTCCAAAGAGAGTTAAACACTTATCCTTTTATCCCCTTAATACCTATTGGAAAAATAAATGAATAAAATAATTATTAGCTTTTTACTTTGTATTTTAAGCTCAAGCCAAGCATTTGCAACTATAGCCCCAACAAATCTACTGGAAGATTTTAACGCACCATTTCCTACCTGGGAAAGTAACTGGCTAGGTTTAAATTCTAACATTGAAAATTATTATGGCTCTGGAGCTACGGGCAAACAAGGAGCTGGCGGTCTTTGGATTACTGATGGTGATGGCATACGAGCAGGTGGACTGACTGAAACAGTTGAAATCAATTTCATTCCTTCTTTCGGCTCTAAATTATCACACTTTGGAATAGATATAACCACATACGTAACAGGACTTTTCATACAAGTATTCGACATATCAGGAAACACTCTTCTCAATTCAGCAGTTCCAGAAAAGCAAGGGATATACCATAACTTTTCTGTTAATTCAGACAATGGTATTTCAGGCTTCAATTTATTTACAAATAATACCAATCAAATAGAAGGAAATACAGGTATTGACAATGTAAGTGTTACACTCAGCTCAGTACCAGTTCCTTCAGCTGTTTGGTTTTTAAGTTCAGGGTTAATAGGCTTGCTTAGTATCAGAAAAAAAGTTAGTTCGTAACGATTAACCATACCTAAGTCTTTCTACTTGCCAACACTTACAAACAAGTTGGAGGCTTAGGTATTCCCGCAATTTTACAGGCATATTTTAAAGGCCCTTCAGGAAAGAGTCTATGCAGGTATCGGCTATTTCCTTTATCCTCTCCAAACTCTTTTTTTATGGCTTTAGTAAAGACCCGTGCATTAGGCAGATGTTTATATTGCTGATAATAATGTCTTATAAAAAAAACAATTTCCCAATGTTCAGGGCTTAATTCAAGATTATTTAATCTAGCCAGCTCATTTGCCACCCTTTCATTCCAATTATTTAAATCTACTAAAAAACCATCATCTGTTGTTTTTAATTCATATCCTTCGACAATTAGTTCCACGTTTTAATAACCTTGCTGTTTTCGGTTAACTCAACAAAATACGGATAATCAATCACTTTAATTCCTAAAGTCAGCTCTTCCTTACTAACCCCTCTTGTTTCAAGCTCAACAGCTAACACATGGAGATTTATTCCATTGTTCACCATTTTCTGTATCTTAATATTTAATTGGCCATTCTTATTCAACTGTAAAGATGCACCCTCAAAAAAGACCACATCATCTGCACATTCAATCCTTTGCAATACAGCCTTATCTACAGGTGAATGATAAATTAAATGAAGCATTACCGTTACTCAACATGGGTCAATTTAAGACCTACAATTCCTAGAACAATAAAACTAATGGATAATAACCTAACCCATTCTACCGATTCTTTAAAAAGGAAAATACTTAAAATAGCCACACCAACGGCTCCCATACCCGTCCAAATTGCATAAGCAGTTCCTAAAGGCAAAGTTTCTATAGCTAACATTAACAAATAGAAGCTAGCGCCTCCAGAAGCCATAGTAACTAAACTGGGATATAGCTTAGTAAATCCCATATTATATTTTAAACTCAGAGCAAAAATTATTTCTGCCAGTCCCGCAGAAAACAAAAACAACCACCCTAACATTGACATCTCCCATTTCAGGTGCAATTAAAAGCTTTTTATTTTACAATACATCCTTTCAAATTCAATCATTATCATTCCCTTTTGTATGGCAGATCTAGCAAAATACTTAGTCAGAAATCCTAAACAAGTTATAAAACACTTGAAATTACTGTCTATGGAAAGATGCTTAATTACTGCTACTTTTGGAGGTGAGGATAAAGATAGCTTTGTAACAGCCATCATGGATATTGATGAGAAAAAACAAACAATCACTATTGATTGTGGACCCAAAGAATATTTGAACAAAAAATTAATCAGCAGTGCAATCATTAAATGCACAACTGAATACAAAGGTATCAAAGTACAGTTTGAAGGTAGAAAAGTTGTAAAATCAGGTTCGCCAAGCCAACCCTCATTTATCATCCCTATTCCCAATTCAATTTTCTGGGTTCAAAGACGCCAGTTTTACAGAATCAGATCTCCTTTATCCAAAGAAAGTTACTGTTCCATTCCTTTAAAATTAGAAAATAGCGAGGCTGAAACCGTTGTTAACTTTCCAATTAATGACTTAAGTGCGAGTGGAATATCTTTTTTAAATGAATCACCAGAACATGCTGCTCAGTTAACTGCTTCATCAGAGTTTAGCCATTGCACATTGACACTTGAAAAAGAAATTCCTTTAAAAATTGATATAGAAATACGCCACGAAACGCCAAACAACCCAAACAAACCAGGAAAAACAAGTCGTATCGGTTGTTACATTACCAACCCAACACCGAGAATTGAATCGACTATTTTACGTTATATGCAAAATATAGAACGCGAAATCAAACAAATATCAAAATAATTACCAAAACTGCTTCTCATTGAGGAAGCTCTGATTAAGTTGGTTAGAATTTAGCAAGCTAAAAACAATTGGACTTAATCAGGGGTTCCTTAAGTGAGGAGAAAAACATTTTAATGGCTTATGTCCTTCCCAAATTTATCTTTAGCAGAAAAAAAAATTTACAGTGTTTCTGAGTTAAACAGAGAAACAAAGGACTTATTGTCTACTCATTACTCATTTATTCAAGTCGAGGGCGAAATATCCAATTTAAGCCAACCCTCATCAGGACATATTTACTTCTCATTAAAAGATAAGAAAGCACAAATCCGCTGTGCCATGTTCAAGTCTCAATTGCGCAGATTATCTTTTACACCTAGCAATGGCAAACAAGTCATCGTTTCCGCTCAAGTCAGCTTATATGAAGCCAGAGGGGACTACCAATTAATTGCTGATAAAATGCAGCAAGCAGGTGAAGGCGACCTACAGCTTGCTTTTGAGAAATTGAAATCCAAATTATTTAATGAACGATTATTTGATCAATCCCTTAAGCAAGTTCTCCCTCTTCTTCCAAAACAAATAGGCGTTATCACCTCAGCTTCTGGTGCTGCTGTTCATGATATTTTAAGTGTTTTAAAAAGAAGGTTTCCCGCTATTCCTATTATTATCTATCCCACATCAGTTCAGGGCGAAGCAGCAAAATTTGAAATATGTAAAGCCATAGAAACGGCAAACGCTTTAAAACAAGCTGACATTTTATTGTTAGCCAGAGGCGGCGGCTCTCTTGAAGACCTTTGGTCTTTTAACGAAGAGTCAGTTGCACGCGCCATTATAAAAAGTAAAATCCCTATTATTTCAGGTATTGGTCACGAAGTTGACTTTACCATTGCTGATTTTGTTGCTGACCTACGTGCCCCAACACCATCAGCGGCAGCAGAACATGCTGTTCCCAGTCAACAATCATGGTTGGCTAATTTTCAAGCGATTGAATATCAACTACATCAAATTATTCAGCGTCAATTGTCTCAGTATCAACAATCAACCCAATGGCTCAATAAAAGACTACAACAGCAACACCCTGGCCAGCAGTATCAACGCCATGCTCAAACACTTGACAATTTAGGTTTCAAATTACAACAAATCATTCAAGTAAAAATAAACCATACTCAACATTTACTAAACAACCAAAACAACAAACTACAACAAAATAATCCAACAAATAGAATCATCAGCTACCAGCAACAGCTAAACTATTTACATAACAGATTAAATACCGCAGTGGTTCATAATCTCGAGAAATTAAAAAGAAAACAATTAGCACTTGCTCAGACACTGAATACGGTTAGTCCTTTAGCGACTTTAGAAAGGGGCTATTCAATCACCAGCCTGGCCAAATCAACCGCCATTATTAGTCGCTGTGAACAGTTAACCATTGATGATAAAATTAAAACTCGCTTTGCTCATGGACACATTATCAGCCAAGTCCAAGAAATTAATCATGACTAAACCCTTATCTTTTCTATTTTTTTGCCTCTTCTGTTTTACTTTCTCATACTCCAGCGCAGCGCCTCATCCTATAGAACAAGCTACACCTGGCGGCATTATCATGATACCTATTGCAGAAATAGACCAAGAAGCACCCAAAGCCTTTTTCAACAATAAACGTGTTGCCATTACTAAAAGTAATACACACTGGCTTGCTTTAATCGGCATTCCTCTTTCTGCCAAACTAGGGGAGCACAAAATAACTCTAGAAATAAAAGGAATAGATAAGAATCTAACGTTTAAGGTCTTTGATAAAATTTATCCAGCTCAATACCTCACCATTAAAAAGAAACGCATGGTGACAGGCTTTACCAAAGCAGATTTAAAGAAAATTAATAGCGATAAACAAGAAATGACTGCGGCAAAATCAACATGGACTGAACACACTATTGACACCCATTTTATACCGCCTGTTGATGGTAGACTAAGTAGTCTATTTGGGCTAAAACGTTTTTTTAACAACATAGCCAAACGCCCTCACAATGGACTAGACATAGCAGCCAAGACAGGTACTCCCATTATTGCTCCTGCATCAGCTAAAGTGATTAATACAGGAAACTACTATTTTAATGGAAATACTGTTTTCCTAGATCATGGTCAAGGTTTATTAAGCGCCTACCTTCACATGAACACGATAACAGTAAAAGAAGGACAAAAAGTTAAGCAAGGCGACATGCTTGGAACCGTGGGTGAAACTGGAAGAGTGACAGGTCCCCATTTACACTGGATTGTATACTTAAATAAAACACCTGTTGACCCTGCTTTATTTATTCCTAATGATATAGAGCGACTTGATACTAAAAATAAAAAATAACCGTTAAAAAGTATTTAATACTCCTTAATACCTTGAACAACAGTACAGTTTCGCCCCTGGTGTTTAGCTTTATACATTGCCGCATCAGCCGCCGCTATCATTTGGTTATATGTTTTAAAGTCTTGTTGATAAAGAGTAACACCAATACTAATGGTTAATGCGCGCCCAAGAAATCGTTGTTTAAGAATTTTACCTTTCCTCTCAATCTCCAACCGAATACGTTCAGCATAACAATGCGCACCTTGCGTTGTTGTATCCTGCAATACAAAAACAAATTCTTCTCCACCATACCGGCCAATAAAGTCACTAGGTCTCGTTAATGTTTGCATAATCTGGGAAACAATTTTTAACACATCATCCCCTGCTTCATGCCCACAAGAATCATTAAACTTCTTAAAGAAATCTATATCGATAAAACCAACAGCAACCCGTCTTAATTGCGCCTGATCTAATTGAAATGTTGCAGTTAAATGCTCAATAATCATCCGTTTATTCAGTAAGCCTGTCAATCCATCTAACTCAGCTCTTTTTTTCTCAAGCTCAAAACGCTTAGCATTTGCTAAGGCAATGCCTAGTTCATGGATAATCGGGGTAATCTGTACAATAGTATCAGGGGATATTTTTTGTTTATTAATATGATTATCAATATATAAAAGAGCAACCAAACGATTTTGACTTAACACGGGGAAAACTGCAAACTCATCCACATTAAATTGTTTTAGAATATTTTTGTTACCATCATTTTCATTTGCATTAATGATAATGGGACTACGTTCTCGTAAACTACTTAAAATGGCTTTAGGTAAAGCATCAATCTTAATAGCAAATTGCGCCATATTCTTACTACCAATCTTTGGATAACCATAAGCGGCAACCAGGGTACGTTGTTTTGGCTTTACTTTTAATAAAACTAAACGTTGAAACTTAAAATCCTCTTGAATAGCAGATAAAGTCCAAGGTATAATTTCATCTGGATCAAGGCTTTTATGTGGAATAGTTAAACTGCTGCTTGAAACATTAGATGATAAATTACCAGTACCATCACTCTGTTTATTATAATGACTTAATAATAGAGCTGTTTCAATCAAAGTTGCTCGTAACTTATTAAGACTTGGAAAGTGTATCCCATAAAATTCACGAGTATGCTGCATTTCTTTATCAACAAGCCCCAACAAAATCTCAAGATCCAAATCTCTAACATTAAGATACCTTGAAACCTCTTCATGTAGTTCTGGCGGATTATTGATGCAAATAGATCCTACCCCTTGCATCCAGGCAATATAATTAGCAAAACTAACAATAGCAATCTCAAGTTTATACTGGGCATAAAGCTCATCATCTTTAGGTAACTCATGATGACAATAGACAATAGCGGCAATCTGCTCAGGAATATCCCACTGCTGACAAAAGACATATCCCATTTCCGCATGGTTTAAACCAAAAAAATCATGTTCACTTTTCAGAGTTGATTGCTCATCCCCCTTACAAGCGACAAGGAAATCGCTATAACTAATCTTTCCATGATTTTCAAACACAATTTTACCAATATCATGCATTAACCCTGCACAATAGATAAGGTCAGGCTCGGGATGTTTTAAAGCATAAGCGATAGCACGACTGAGTGAGGCTACAAATAAACAATGCTGCCAATAGAAAAGCTGGTCAAATTCATTTTTAGATGAATGCTGAATTAATTTATTATAAAAAAGCTGATTTAAAGCTATTTGCCGGACAGAAGAAAAACCTAGAATGTTAACCGCTCGCTTAATAGACGTTACTTTATGAGATAAAGCGAATGCAGCAGAATTAACATTCCTTAATACCTTAGCCGCTAACGTCGGCTCTGTTTCAATTAATTGAGACAAATCAGCCACATTAGCACTTTCATCACGCGTTAACCGAAGCAGCTTAAGAGCAGCCGCAGGAATAACCTGTAGCCTATCTATTTTATGCTTTAAGATTAAATTAGCCGCTTGATTAATGGCTAATAAATGATTAACGCGTTCTGTCATGATAAAAATATAGCCTTCAGAAGCTTTCAGTTTAGCAGTTGCCTAAGGTTTTATCTAACAGTTAGACTCTAGTCGTTAATATATACCATAACCACAGTTTGTAAATGTGAACTACCTCTAATTGAATTAGATTAAACTGAAGGAAAGAAGTATAAATAACAAAATCCGAAAGTTCTGGCAGCTTCTATTTCACCCTCAACCCAGCCTTCTCGCTAGCTGGAAAAGGAGCACCCTATGAAAACTTATAGAACAATTAATGTATAACAGGTCATTCTCGAAGTTTTTTGTGTCACGGTTTATTACTCAGAAGGAAGTGATATTAAATTCAATCATTCATTTTATAGAATAAATAGATAGATCAAAAAAATAAAGCCACGGCTACTACCGCCTTTGAGTCAGACGGTAGTAACAGCAGCTCTATTTTATCAGGACAGTTTTAACTATTTTCGACTACATAGCCTTTAACTTTTCTAACTCTGCTTTAGCAGAGTCCAAAGCACCATATTTTGCACCTTCAACAACAGCCTTTTCAAGCTCCATTTTTGCTTCTTCCACTCGCCCTTTATTAATATAAACCATGGCCAAATGATAATGCATTTCAGGAATGATACCTTCTTTTTGCATAACAGATTCTAGCGCATTTAAAGCTTCATCTATATTCCCAGTTTTATAACTTGTCCAGCCATAGGTATCCAAAAATGCTGAATATTCTGAATCTTTTAACGCTGGAACCAATTCACTCGCTTGTTCTATGTGCTTTGGATCTTCACTTTCCACTAACAATGCAGCTAAGTTATTGACGGCCAATAAATTATCAGGAAATAATTTTAATACAGACTGATAAGCATCTATAGCTTTAGTCGTATCACCTGCAATCGTATTTAAAATACCCAATTGCATATAAAAAGCACCACTTTCAGGGATAGCAACAACTCCTTGTTCAAAGACTTTTATCAAATTGTCTAACTGCTTCTGAGCTTGATAAACTGTTGCCAGATTTTTGTAACCGAGTTCAACCTCTGGTCTTAGTTCTATGACACGATTAAATAAACGTTCAGCATCAGAATATTTTTGCATTTGACGATAAAGTTCAGCTCGCATTGTTAAGAAAATAAGGTTATCTTTATTTTCTGCTAACGCTTTATCTAATATTTTCTCAGCTTTTGCTGTCTGTTTTAATGCCAAATGAGCATTAACAATTCCACCAATAACATCCGCTGCATTGGGTTTTGTCTCTAAAACTTTAGAATATTCCTCAATTGCCTCTTCAAACTTCTGTTGCCCCATATAAAGTTGGGCAAGTTTAAAATGAGGCAACTCTTTTACTTCAGCATTTTCCAATAAACCTTTTGCGACGTCTTCTGCTTTCTCCCACTCCTGTTTCTTACCATATAAATCTACCAACATGACAGAAACATCAACATCATTCTTAAACAGGGTCTGTGCCTTTTCTAATAACTTAATCGCCCCCTCTTCATCCTTAAGCTGTACCTTTATACGCGCCAGATCTTTTATTGCAACCAGGTTCTTAGGGTTAATTAATACTATTTTTTCAAATGTTTCTTGAGCCAACTCAATATTTTTTGATTGTAATTGAGCAATAGCCAATATCATCAAGGCTTTTTCCGAATCAGGCGATTCTCTTAGAACAGAGCGAGCGTCAGCAAGAGCACCATCAAAATCCTTATCTTGTACCAACAACCCTGCTCTCAGCAATAGAGCATCTGTATTTTTAGAGTCAAGCTCAACAATCTCATCAACCATTTTTCGTGCTTGCTCTTTATCCCCCTTTGCCAGAAAAAGCTTTGCCAGCTTATTTCTAGCATCAAGACCAGAAGCACCTAGCTTATCATCTTCAACAATCTGCTCAAGAATCTGCTGAATTTTTTCTGGTTGATCTTTGTAAAGGGGAAGCTTAGCAAACCTAAACCCAAAATTTTCTGGATTCTCGTTGATCAATTTATCTAATTCTTTTTCTGTTTGCTCCTTACCTCTTTGACGGTTTAAAAAATCAATTAATACAAACTTAGGCTGATCACTATCAGGCACTTGCTTAACTAATTTTTTTAAAACTCCTTCAGCCTGATCAACTTTTTTGTCAGTCATATATAATTTTGCCAAATTATAATATAGAGACTCATTTTCAGGGTTTTTTTCAATCAATGATTGGTACAAGGCCTCTGCTTCAGCCTTCTTTTCTTCTATCAATAGTATGTTAATTTTTACTAAAGATAACTTCAACTTATCTGGGTGAGCTGCTAAAGAAGCCTCTAAAATTTGTTTAGCCCCTTCTATATCTTTTTCATCACCCAACATTTTTATCATTAACAATGATACTTCATAATGTCCAGGTTCAGCTTCCAATGCTTGCTTTAAAAAAGCCATCGCCTCTGTTTTTTCTTTTTTAGCTAAATGAACAGTGGCTTTTAATGCTAAAGCATCTGCATTATTAGGTTCAACAGCCAAAACCATTTCAGATTTTTCTAGGGCCTTGTCATATTCTTTACTAAATAAAAGTAATTTACCTAGCTTTAACTGTGCATCATGATGATCTGGTTTTGCCTCAACAACAGCCAATAAAGTACCGTACATTTTTCGCCAGTCTTGACTTTTCTCCGCCGCCAAAGCAGATAAATAGCGGGCATCAACATTTTTAGGATTGATTTGCAGAACATTCTTTAATTCAACCCGCATTTTTTCATAATTACCATCATCAAAATACACCTGAGCTTTATTTAAATACTTGGCTTCCCTATCTTCAGCTCCATCACACCCAACCAGAGCTAGTAAACTAACGCCTACACTTAATGCTAATACTTTTTTACTGACCATTATTTTTTTCATTGATGACCCATTATTATCATTTAATTGAGGAGCCATTAAACTTACAGCCCCACTCACTTTTATTCTTTGTTCTTTTACTCTCATCATTCAAATCCTGAAAAGCTTTTGAACTAACAGAGAAATAAAATCACATATACTTAGGAGCGAGAATCTAATAATATCCGAAGTCTCGCTCCTTACAGTTAAAAAATACAAATCAAGGCTTTCTTCAGCCTAATTGTAAAGTTGGCCATATAACGCCTATAATGACTAAACCTGATATCGTTGCAAAATACCTAGATAATCTGAAGGTATAAATATCACGATGTAACAAATATTCCAGTGCATAAACCAGACAAAACAATCTAAAAGTTACATGTTCAATCCAACCCAAATCAATCAATAAAATACTTGCAATAATAAATAACACAACCAAGATATCTTGAGTTGTAATTCTGAACTTTGTATTTCTTGTTATACGAATAGCAATAGATACAACAGTAATTAAAGAAAACAAAAATGCATCTATAATCCAGTGTGTATGAATCACCATTTCAGGAAACTCATTTCCCATAACACTTGAAAATATCGCTGCGATATAAACACTTAACCGAACCCAAACATCTTGAACATATCTAGGTAAAAGAAAAAATATTAAAACCCCAAGAAGAATAGCCAAATAGGTTTCATTTGTCATATTCAAGATACGATAAGTTAAACATACTAATTGTGTCACCAAAAATAGAGCTAAAGCACCATTAATATAATGGCGACAAAACTGAAATAGTTTTTCATTCCGCAACCATTCAAACCCTCTTCTATCACTTCCTTCTACGCGTCTGTGTAAACACCACTGTGTTTTAGCTGTCCAATAAAAAAATAATAGTATCGTTAATGAAATAGCTAAATAAACACCAATAACAACAAAATCAGAAGAGTATCGAAAAATTAATGCCGAGGCCAGAAAAAAACCTTGTATTAAATAAATAGACCCAACAGCTTCAGCATGAGAGAAGCCATGCTTCATTAAAATATGATGAATATGCATCTTATCAGGTGTAAATGGAGATTTCCCCGCTCTAATTCTACGAACCATTACCGATAGAGTATCTAAAATAGGCACCCCCAACAGCAATAATGGTAAGGCAGGGTTTAATGCTAAATTAACTTCCTGAGTTAAATAAATAGTCAGAAATACAGCCATAAAGCCAATAAACTGACTACCTGTATCTCCCATAAAAACAATGGCTGGATGCGTGTTAAACCATAAGAACCCAACAATCCCCCCTGCAACGGCAATTGCTATAATAGCCGTTTCGACACCACCAGCATCAATAGCCAAAAAAGCTATACTAGAAAATGTCATTAGCATAATACCAGCAGCTAAACCATCTAATCCATCCGATAAATTAACCGCATTAGTCACTCCGATAACAAATACAACAGTCAAAGGTATGGTGAAAAACAATGTAGTTGGTTCTAATCCTGCAAAAGGAATATAAGAAATATATAGCCCACCAAACATTGCAACAAAAACGGCAATAAATTGACCTAAAAACTTCCATTTATAATTTAATTCAACACGGTCATCTAAAAAGCCAAAAATAATAATCACTAAACTAGCAGAGACCAAGCTAAACAGTTCACTGCTATAGGGTACAGAAACAATAATCGCAACTATTGCACCAATTGCCAAGCCTAAACCACCACACCGAGGTATAGCAATTGAATGGACTTTACGCTCACCAGGCTCATCCAGCATATGGAGAAAACTAGCATGATGCATTAAGAATGGAATTAATGCGAGACTAATTGCAATAGAGATAACAAAGGACAAAAATAAAACCATTTATTATTTAACTTAAATTTAGTTTAGTTTAGTTTAGTTTAGTTTAGTTTAAAAAAGTGTAGAAATAGAGACAATTACCCTATTGTTAAGATAAGAAAAATGTAGGTCGGATTGGGTTAGCATAACCCGACAAGTCTTTAAAAAATGGCGGATAACACTATTGAGACTGTGAAAATATTACCTTTTCGCGCCCCTCTTTGGAAAAGAGGGGCTGGGGGAGATTTTATTAAAAAAATAAAGCCTTTATTATCAATGACTTTGTTTTTTATAAAATCCCCCTCTATCCCCCTTTTCCAAAGGGGGAAGTCAAAAGCAGAATACTTTCACAGTCTCTATTGCTAATCCAACCTACATAGAAAATCTTAACTTAGGACTGATGATTCAATAATCTACAAAACTTAACGTGCCTTTTTGTCCCAGCTTGAATTATCTCAATCGTTGCATAGAATAACTATGCGCCTCTTGAGATAATCCAATCTGAAACAAAAGTTCGGCGTTAACTTTCGCATCTTATTAAATCCTCAATCCTTAATGATATTTGGACAATACTATACTCAAGAATTAGAGCCTTTATTTAGTTTAGTCTAACATATTCAATTTTAGAACATCTCCTGAAAATGACTGTTACTCAAACTATACCTCATAAAAAAGGTATATCCTCAATCCAAAACTGTAAAGACTATCTTGCTCTGTCTTATAAGCTGTAGCTGTAGCTGTAGCAGAAACATAAACATATCAGGGGTCATTCTCACAATTATTCAGCTATAACGCCTGGCACATAATTTTCTAATTTAGGGAAAATAGCATCTAAAAAGGTAGCCATCTTTTTATCAGCTTCGGCTTCACTACTGCCTTCAGGTAAAGTAACCACTAAACGTACTAAAGCACCATCTGTTCGTTGCTGAGTCAAAGCATCCCAAAATAAAAACCATTTCATCAAGTACTCATTAGTAATAACTCGGCCTCTTTGTTGAAACCAGTAATATACTAATTGTCTACTCTCACCTTTAGTAATAACAGCGCGGTTAACTCTAAGTTTTTCACCAAAACTAGTCTCATGGTCACCGATCTGACGTTGTTCAAAATCACCAATTCGCCATCCATCCCCAGGCATACATGATTTTGGTGAATGAGCCGAAGCACCTTTACGTTGTGAAGCATAATAAGCCACATAAAAATTGACAGGCAAACGATCACCAGCTAATGAATAATTACCAATAATATAATCATCAAACTTAAGAACATCGATAAATTTCTGCTCCATACCTACCTCATTTCCTTTCCAGCCTTCAATCTGTAAAGGAAAACTAGCAAAACGTTGTCTTTCTGGCTTAATATCTTCTCTTCCTCCCAGCATAATTGATAAAGGAATCATTACAATTAACAAGCCACAGGCTGCTAAATAGGGTTTAGCTAAACCAAACATTTGGCTATTTTCACTATTTTCTGCTTTTATTTCAGAAGGATCTACTGTAACAATTGCATCTACTACAAACACTTGAGAAAAGGTTTTATCTGACATAAACAACCGTACTAGTAACCACATCTCGGCAAAAAGCACAGCTAAACAACCAATAAAAATAATCCAGCCTTCAAAATCATGCAAAAAGCCTTCTGCTTGCTCAATTCCCCAATACTCAACCAACACACCAATTACACCAATACGAAAACTATTCATAATGACAGTGATCGGCAGAGTAGTAAAAAATACAACAACTCGCATCCAGATAGGTGCTCGAAAAAAATAAGCACATAAAAATCCAAAGCTGGTTAAAGGAAATAAATAACGTAAACCACTACAGGCTTCGACTACTTGTAATTTATATGTTCCTAGGTCGATAACATTACCTTGCAAAAACACACTAATATCAAATAAGCGAATAACAGCAACACCTAACTGTGAAGAAACCAACTGCAGCTGAGAAGACAGGTTGTTATATAAGAAATTAGGGAGTGGCACCATAAAAAACAAATAGACTAAGGCAAACCACAATAAATGCATCCCCTTCCAGCCTACTAACGAAAGACACATGCCATAAAGAACAATTAAAAATGCATATTGAGTGACTATATATAAAGAAGCTAGTTCGCCCATCATACCAATGACCAACCCAATGACTAATAGAGCCAATCCAACCCAGCTACCTTGACCAAGGTAATTAGCTAGTACTTCTTTATTTGACCATACAAACCAAAACGAAATTATGGGAATTAAATAGCCATGGCTATATTCCTCTCGCTCCCAGTTTTCAGTCATATAAAGCAGCCCATCGCTGAACATAAAACCAATTAACAATGCCACAAGACATAAAGAAGCATACAGTGCTAAATTTTTAGTATTCGATAAATTCATGTTTGATTTGATTATAAATATAATTTTTTAGATATTTAAGTACTCGTGCTTATTTAAAAACTACCAACGACACAGTACCTCATTCCTGCATTCTTTCAACAAGAATCTAATCTGCTAGAAATAGATTCCCGATAAAAAACTTCGGAAAGACGTGTTATATAAAGTGTTCTAGCTCCCTCTTTCTAACTAGACTAAAACTCATAAGTAATCGGGTACTTAGGGCTTATAATTCAATAATATACAAAACTTAACCTGGTAATTATTAATCGTTCCATAAGTTCTGGCAGTCTATTTCACCCTCATCCCAGCCTTCTCCCTCGAGGGAGAAGGAGTTACATGCGAAAACTTTTGGAACGATTAATATAAAAAAAGGAATGAATAAACGTAATTCCTTACGATTAAAATAAAAGAAGATAAGTTCAATATTTTTTATTAATTCTAAACGTTGAAAAATAAATACTAGTCATAAAAACTAAAAATATCAATTTAATAAAAACTAAAATGCATAACCCCAGTTTACGGACAAAGCCCCATCTCGTTCCAACTGATACCCGTTGACATCATCTTCCATTGGCTGCAACCATTCTATACTTAAGCTATTACCGACTAAGTCACCTTTAGGGATCATAGCTGAAATACCAAAACCAAGATCAAAGTATTCACCCCCATAACTTCCAGGAGAATCCATTGGACCAATAGGTTGATGCCCCCGGTTATACTCACCCTCTAAAGCACCTTTAGTTGTATAAACACCTCTTAAAGAAAACGAAAGCCAATTCATTGGGCTATAACTTCCCCAGATACTTGACTGGAATAGATCCCCCTGTCTGTAACCCACATCATTCTCGCTTTCAAGGCGCACAACGCCTCTTGCCTGAGCGCCCCAAGATATTTGCCCTGAACGAGCGGTATATGTAAGACTAGGTAAAAAGTCCCATGTTCCACTGCCAATTTGCATGCCATAATGAATCAGACCCAATTCTTCTTTGTGCGCCCTACGCAATTCAATTTCCACGTTCCCAGTCGGTGCACTAACGCCTAAACCAAGATGAAAATGATGAATATCAGAATCATATAATTTTATTAAAGCAGACATCTGAGTATCACCAAAACCGCCCGTCATATGCTCATGCGAAGCATGTGCTAATTCTGCATATTCAGGTGCTCCAGTACCAAGAACTGCAGGCGCACCATCAAGCATACGCATATTCATACTCATATCAACAAAAGTAGGCATAACCATCAAATTGAGCCAGTCAGTGGCTGCATACATGATGTTAAACATATGCATATGCATAGTCATATCTTTTGGAGCAACATAGCACTGCCGTCCTCCACAATCATAATTAAGTATTTCTTGGTCTGCTATTTTATCATTTCCATGTAGCATGTCTCCTGCCTGGGTACTATACATATACTTATACCCCACCATCCAGTCGCCAGGTTTAGTCAGCATATGTGCAGACATAACACCCGCCGGAACTGGCGCGCCATGATCTACATGATGAGAGTGATCATGAGACGAACGACTACTCATTGATGACAAATCAACCGTTAAAGCAGCATTTGCAGTGTAGGAACTAAAGTCAGCATAATCTCCTTCGCCTCCTCCCCCCATTTTTAACGAGCCTTCATGGGTATAGTATTCAAAACCCATATCCAATCTGATACCTTTACTAAATTGCTTACTAAGAACTACGCCACCACTTAAAGCACCATAGCCAGATAATCGATGATCACTCGAAAAATTTTCTTCAGGGATATTGGCATAATCGTCGGCCTGAATATTCGTTTTTTTGGATCTAGAAATTAAATAAGGGTGATAAAAGTCTGCCTTATCTTGCGAATAATAGCGTACTGTTGGCGTTACCGTCCAACCACGTCCCAAAGGCTGAATCCAGTCTGCTTCAAAAGTATGCGCATTGATTCCCCAGTCATCATGAAAAAAGCGATAGCCAAAATTGACCGCTGCATCCAAAGGCTCAACATACTGCACAATTTTTGCATTCCAGGCCCATTGATTTCGCTCATCGGGGCGCTCTTCAATATACGCACCTTTTGCTGCGCTATACACACCTGGCGCCACTTGAATAGGGTTTAAAAAAAATACATACACCGCTTTATAGGGATTTTCCATAAACCCTGTACTCTGCGTATAGTTTACGCTTAATTCAGCCAGTGTATTCTTACCGAGTATTTGAGTAATTCCTAAACTGGTTGACCAATCCTCCCTCTCCCCATAAATGGTATTAATATCACCCACAACATCGGTCTTTCTAGAAACAATCTGGTCATCATAATTATAAGTCTTTAAATAATTATAAGCATCGTGGTCAAAAGATGCTGAAGTTGTACTATTGGTATAACCTTGACCAAAAGTTAAAGTCGTTAACTTATTATTAAGATCTAATGTCCCCCCCCAATTTACAAAACGGGATTCATAATCATTCTCTATTGAAATACCACCGCCCACATTAATTGAAGCTTCATCCCACTCATATCGTAAATTAAAATCGCCTTGTTTACGCGTTTCAGGTGAAGCCATGACCATAGTATGAACCAATTGATCGTCTTGCTCATATTTAGGTGCAGAAAAAGGCCCTGTTCTTGTTATTGGATTTAATTGTGTATCAAAATATGAAATATCTGATTCTAAAATAGGGGAAGCCCCTGTTATAACCCCATTTGTTCTTACCACTCTATTACCTGCTGCCCCTACAGGAGCTGTTGCAATAGGGGTCGCACCCGACCAAGTATCTTCAGTATAATTAGCCGTAAATTGCAATCTATCCAGTAATCTCAGTTTGGCTTTGGCATGCAGACTATCAACTTCTATCGGTTTAAAACTGGGTATTTCTTCTTTAGACTTCCCAGGGAGAAACCCCCCTGCTGGAACCCTTGTTTCAACTGAAGAAATATCGCGTTCACTTTCTTTATAATGACTAAAGACAATACTAAACTCATTCTCTGCCGCATGAACAGGAGCTACCAGACCAGGTAATACCATAGCGGCAACATTTAATGCGTTTAATGTACTGCTTGCTGTTTTTTGTCTTTTTAATGCAGGCTTTATTTTTTTTACTGTTTTAGTAACAGCCACAACCGCCTCCAGCTCCTACGCTACTACCTGTTGCTGCTTCTCGGCTACCATAGGCATGTCCTCGCACCTCGGTTTGCAAGGGATGAGCATCCAGAGCCATTTGCGGTTTGGATAAAACACCTCGCTCCCAAGGCGCAACTGAACAGCCGCTAAGCAATAAACTCAATACAAAAAAAACGATTAAAAAAGGAGGCTTCATTAATTTGAACTATCTATTTGGCTTACAGGATTGGATTGGACAATTTTTTTAAGTTGTTCTTCAAGCTCATTCAACTCACTAGGACGAAATCCCAGATGAACATGCTGAATAATACCTTGCCTGTTGACTAAATAACTAGAAGGCATCGCTTTAACATCAAAAGCTTTGGCACAGTCTTGATTTTCATCAATCACTGTGGAAAAATCTACGGGCATTTTTTTTAAAAAACTTTTTGCATCATCAATATCTTCATCCAGATTAATGGCAATAACCTTAAAACTTTGTTTTTTAAATTTTTTTTCCACCTTACTCATATATGGAAAGGACTTAATACAAGGGCCACACCACGACGCCCAAAAATCAATATATAAAGCTTGGCCTTGCAATTGTTTTAAATCAAAAGCATTTTCGCTATTATTCAGCTGCTTTAATAGACAGGCTGGTGCTTTATCGCCCACATCAAGTGCCCAAGTTTGTCCTTGCATCAAACAAAGCAAACCGACAATTGCAGTAACACTTCGGCAAAGGTTTAAAACAACATTCATTTATATTTTTTTATCAAGTTTAAGTACGCTTAGGACTGATTGTTAGACAAATCTTAGCCTGTTAAGCTTTGCTTTCAAATATCCATAAAAAAACATCCGCTTTTGCGGATGTTTTTTTATAACAAGCTACCTTTCTACTGATCTTGCTCTGGTGTACTAGGTATAGTCGTTCCAGTATGAGTAGTAAGATCCGCCGCTTCACAATGGAATTCAATACTATAATATACATCATCAAATACTGTTGTTCCTGTTGATGTAACATGATGAACTAAAAAGGTATACTCCCCACTTCCGCCATTTACATAAACATATTCGCTTTTAGACCCACCACCCACTAAATCTGTGGTTGTTGCTGCCTGCCCATCTTTATATATAAGTAAACTAATCATATCCGTCCGTCCAGGAATATGATCTTCTACTCGTGCAGCCATTCTATATGAATTCCCTGCTGATGTATCAAGACAAGAACTTTTCCAAATATCGGTTGCACTTTGCCCATTGGCTGCACTTAGGGTTTGAAAAGCTATATCATGAGCAGAAGCTGTCGTGCTAACTCCTGCTGTTAATAATACTGCCAACGCTATTTTCTTATTCATCTTTATTTTCTCATTATTAATTCTTTTAAAAATATATTGCCTTTAGCTTACTAAAGGCAGCTTGCTTCTCTTACAGAGGAAACAATCAAACAGTTAGATAAGGTAAGCTAGCAATATAACAAAACACAGATTAAAGGGAACTTGCATATGAGGGGTTCAGGGAAATCACTTGTTTCATTTGGGGCTAGAATCCCTACCTATAATCTGTGTACAATCTTATATCTACTATTTTATTTGTTTAGCCTGTAATTTCATCAGTGCATATTGTCGTACCGCCTGATTTGAGTCAGACGCCGCCTGATTCAATAAATCACCATCATTGCTAAGCCCCACAGCTTTTAAACGGACAGATGGCTCTGGATCATCCAAAGCCCGCATAAGCTCAGGCATTGCCGCTTTGCCCTCTCTAAAAACCCAGCCAAATAATGCCTGCACCCTCACTTTAGCGGAAGGATCGTCCAATGCTTGCATCAGTCTCGCAGTCACTTTCTGGCTATCTGGCATTCCCCTTGTTGCTAGTTTAGCAATAGCTAATGCTCTTTGCTCTGGATTTTCAACCTTAGTAAATTGTAATAAACTCTCAAGTTTTACCGCCTCTTTTTCATAACCCTTTTCTTGAGACAATGAAATATCGCTTTTGACAATCTGATTATTAACACATTGCTCTTCACTTTTGGCTGTTTCTAAGACACTACCTAAAACCCAAACCTTACTTGGTGGCTGGTAGAATGTTGAACCACTAACCTTTTCTTGTGGGTAGTGAAAAGCAATATTTGCCCCAGCACCTAGCAAACACTTCAACAAAGCTTCTATTGTTGAAGTAACACAAGTGGCAGTTACTTTCCCTTGAGGCAAAACAGAATAATGTATAGGGGTTTTAATAATCTGACTAAGTTTATCTAATACATCAGGGAGATACATTTGCCAAACTTGCAATTGCATCTCGGCTCCCTGATCAGAAGACATAATCAACGATATTTTTGATGCGTCACCCTTAACTACTGTTTTTGCCCATAAAGAGCTTATAGGCACACACAATAACACAACAAATAAATATCGACGCATAAGTTAAAACAGTTAAAGTGGCGTTAAAAACACACCACAACCAACAGCTATATTGCTTTAAGTCTTATACTTTAAAACTTTTACGTCTAAGCAAGCCTAAACCAGCCATTGCCGAAGTAAACAACCAAACGGCAGCAGGCACAGGCACTGCAGAAACAGCTACATCACCGCTAACATAAAGCTCAAAAGAATGATCAACACCTAGAGGCGTGCTCCAAGTTTGATTTTTCCAGTTTTTTATAAATGAAGGAATCGCTCGTACCATAGAGCCATCAAAAACTGGACTTGCAGCATTTGGCACTGTAGGCGCAGCAAGATTAAAATCTTCAGAAATAACAACCATATATGATCCTATTGCAAGATTTTGAACAGTTGCCCCAATATCTGATATCCCTACTGCAGTAGGGTCTCCATGAACATAACCATTTTTCATAGCTACTCCATAGTTATTATCCCCAGAAGAATTCAGCTTTGTTATAGGATTGTAATCATCTGCATCTGCATGAAAAATTTGAACCCCTGTCCAATTATAGTCACCTGTTCCATTATCTTTAACAAACAGAGAACCAGCTTGGCTTAAGCCATCACTAAAAGTATCAGCCCAAATATCAACATCACCTACACTTAAATTATCAAAATAAAACAAATCAACCTGATCTGTTGTTTGATAAAGACCTGTATATGTTAATGGTGTTGCTTGTACACTTCCCATTGACAATAACAATATTGCCGCCATCACTAATTTGTTTTTCATAATTTTCCCATTTAATTCTATTATTATTAATAAAGTATATAACCAACTAAAATCTGATGACCCATTAGGTCAGTAGCATATTGCACAGCATTTAATGTGCCAGCCATGCTTTTGTCAACCAAAACTTACGATTCATCCTCAATTTTTAAACAATGAAAGCCCAAGATTTCATTCCGACTACTCAGCAAAATATCACCACTTATTTATAATCATATGCTTATATTCCTTAGCTTGACTACCTTTGCCTTACTCAATTTCTATTATAAAAACCACGCCTGCTCTTGGTTTTAGTCAGAAAGTTATTTTTCAACCTTTTTAGCTCAAATCAAGTCCCTCATCCGTTTAACCTCCAATCCTAAAGCCAAAGAAAACACCAAAAAACAGGCTATTTGACACACTATACGTTAAACAACCCATTTACTCGGGTAGTTATTTTTCAATATTTTTGGTTCTTTTTAAAGCGGCCTTTTTCTCAATTAAAAAACCTAATACAAAAACATCAAAAATAGGTCATATGACATAAAACAGGTTAAATAACACAGTTATATTAATTATGGTCACTTCTTGCGTCTTGGAGACACAACTCTCTAAACTAATTTTTTATATATTGCCACATGAGACCTAAAAGCTTTCACAAAAAATAACAGCTTTACCCCTAACTTAATCTGAGCATCCTTAATATCATCAGCAAATCACCCCTCCCGAACCCTTCCTTCTTGATCCACCCATATATATCTTAAGCCTAATTTTTTAAGCCATTTTTTTCCTGCCTTCTCCATTAACATGGTAATGGTACACGCGCTTCCTGCTATAACACACTGATCTGCAACAACTGTTACAGATGCAAACTCGCTCACTGGCCAGCCCGTCTTAGGGTTTAACACGTGACTATAGCGTTTTCCATTTATAACAATACATCGCTCATAGTCTCCACTACTGGCAATAGCCCCTGAAAAAACCTCTAACTTAGTTAATATCTTTCCTGGTTTTCTGGGGTGAGCAACACTAAGCTGCCACGGACTTCCATCCACATGTGGACCAATCACTTTTACGTCCCCACCCAAATTAACCAGACCATGCTCAATCCCATATTGCTGACAGATGGCGGCTGCCCGATCTACTGCATATTCTTTTCCGATACCTCCAAAGTCTAATTGCATTCCTGCTGTTAAAAACTTTATAGACTGCCCATTGATTTTTATTTTTTCCCAACCCACTGATCTTAAAATCTTATCGATCTCTTCTTGCTTAGGTATTTTTTGCTCTTTAAAATTCCAGGCTTTTCTAAGCACACCCGAGCTAATATCAAAAAGACCTTTACTTTGCTGATAGCAAGTATTTGCATAATTAAGTAAAGCGAGCGTTTCATCATCAACATCAATTTCGCCCCCTTGCTCAGCCTCTCTATTTATTAAAGATAAAACACTCTCTGTTTTATAGCGCGAATATCGCGCTTCAATTCTATGAACATCTTCCATCACTTTATTTGCTACCTTTTCCCCTTGCGCCTTATTAAGACAATATATTTTTAACTCACATGGGGAGCCCATTGCATTAAAGGGAAAAACATATAATTTAGCTGTCATTTGTACATCCACTCTGCTCTCAAACGATTAACATCTGGCTCAAACATTGCTGTATATTACATCCAACCTAAAAACAGCTTTCCTTTTTAAAATGCCAAATTTTATACAGCGCGGTCAAGTAGCAATTAACGCTAAAAACATCCCCGAAGCCGTTCATTGGTTTGAAAAGGCAGTGCAAGAATCACCCACTGATGCACAAGCTTTGGCCTGTTTAGGGCAAGCATTATGCTGGGGGAACCAGCATCAAAAAGGCTTAAGCTACTTAAAAAAATCGGGCAAGCAATTAATAAAAAAAGCGCGTAAGAACAAAGATACCCAACCTGTTTTAGCTTTGGTGGAGCAACTGCAACATTGGAATGATTATCCTAATTCTCTTGAACTAGTTAAACAAGCCGTTCAAATCAATAAAAAAGATATTAGAGGATTTCAAATACTCGCTCATACATACTCTCGCCTCAATGATAACAAAATGGCTATTTTAGCCAGTCAACAGGCTATCAACAAATCACCCGGGAATGCCATACTCAATATCCAACATGCCACACTAGAAGCAAAAAATGGATTATATGACAGCGCAATTGAACGCCTATATAAAGTGTTAGATAGCTCTGCAAGCAATGAAGAATTGTTTCGCGCTCACAAAGAGCTAGCCATAATGCTTGATAAAACAGCTCAATATAGCCAAGTTTTTAATCATCTATATCTTGCATCAGAGCTTTCTAAAACCCTACCTGAAATACTAAAACAAGACAGCCATCTTATAAAAGATAAACTTGAGTCCTATACAACTGGATTTACTAAAGCACTTATTAATAAATGCTGTAAGCTAAATAACAAAGACTCTACATCACCCAGCCCTGTTTTTTTAATCGGTTTTTTACGTTCAGGCACCACCTTAACGCAAGAAATTTTAGATACGCACGACAAGGTTTTTATTTCTGATGAAACAGACCTTATTTATTCTTTGCGCGACGAGCTTAATTCAATCACCAACACTCAAGCAAGCACTCACGAACAATTAAATACATTAACCAGTGCAGATTTACAACATCTCCGTGAGTATTATTGGAAAAAAGCCCAAGATCGCTACGGTTCATCCATAAATAACAAATTATTTATTGATAAGACCACCATGAACACCTTTGACTTAGGGCTAATTAATTGTATTTTTCCTGATGCAAAGGTTGTTTTCATTATGCGAGACCCTAGAGATGTCTGCCTAAGTTGCTTTATGCAAATAATGGTTCCAACAGCCGTAACCACACACCTTTTTGACTGGGAAAAGTCTGCAACCCTATACGCCCAAACTATGACATGGTGGATGCATATTAAAGAAACGATGAGTTTAGAATATATTGAACTCAAATATGAGGATATCATCAACGAGTTTGAACCAACACTTCGTAAAACATTTAACTTCCTAGATCTTGAATGGAATGCTGAAAGCAAGAACTTCCATAAACACGCTGCGAAAAAATTTATTGCCACTCCTAGTTACAATCAAGTTTCACAACCTCTGTATTCAAGCTCTCTAGCCAAATGGAAGCACTATGAAAATGAATTCACCCCTGTCATAGAAAAACTTCAGCCCTTTATAACTGCTTTTAACTATACCTGACATCCCACCTTCCTATCACATTAGCCCATTTAATATATAAAACAGGACCAAAAGTGCGGCATATGACACACTTTTGACACTTGCAAAGATATTACCCCTTGCTTTTACAAGGGATACTATATGGCTCACATATTGCTTAATGTAATTAAAAGCTGACTATCATCTACTTCGCTAGAAATTTGATGCAACTAAAGGTCACAATCTATAAACCCTTTGTTCGGTGAAATATGAAACTATATAAAATTATTACAGCCTCCTGCCTTGTGTTATCACAAGCAGCATTTGCTCATGGCCCTGTTGCAGTTCCTTTAATCGGAGCCCCTTTACCTCCCGTCCCGGGCCTAACCGATGGAAATGACCCTATTGTTGTTAACCCAGACATGGCTATCGCTTTAGGTAAAGCATTATTTTGGGACATGAATATTGGTAGTGATGGCATGGCCTGCGCATCTTGTCATTTTCATGCGGGTGCAGATAACCGTGTTAAAAACCAAATCAACCCAGGTACCTTAAGCCCACACCCTGACGGCCAAACCTTTGAAGCATTACCTTTCGGTGACGGCGGACCAAATTACACGCTTCATAAAGATGACTTTCCTTTATTCCAATTTCTAAACCCTCTGGACAAGCAAAGCACCATTCTAACTAGCAGTAATGACATGATTACTTCTGGAGGCACTTTTAGCGGAACATTTACTGGCGTATCTAGCTTCACTGGAATGGATGATGATTGCAACCGTAGTGCAGATCCCGTTTTTAATGTAAACGGTGTTGGCACCCGTCGTGTAGAACCCCGAAATGCTCCTACCGTTATTAATTCTGTATTTAACCACCGTAATTTTTGGGATGGACGTGCCAACAATATATTTAACGGTAGCTCAAACTGGGGTGATCGCGATAAAAGTGCAGGCGTGTGGGTTCAAGTTAATAGAAGAAAAGTTAAAAAACAAGCCTTACACTTAGAAAACTCCTCTCTCGCGTCCCAAGCTGTCGCGACAGCAATGAGTCAACTAGAAATGACATGTAGCAACCGTAGTATTGCGGATATTGGTAGAAAAGTACTGATGCGTGAACCACTACAACATCAAAAAGTACATACTAATGATAGTGTATTTGGCCCTCTTAACCTCAATAAACCCCTTAATTCAAATGGAGAGCTTCAGGCAGGTCTAGGTACAACATACAAAAATATGATTCGCGCATCATTTGCCAGAAAATATTGGGGCTACACAAGACGCGGTAAATTTGGAGCCCCTGCATCAGGTGGTGTTGCATACAATCAAATGGAAATTAACTTCCCCATGTTCTTTGGGCTTGCCATTCAGATGTATGAATCAACACTTGTCTCAGATCAAGCGCCTATCGATACAACAACCAGAGATACAGAATATTATTACCCCAATGATTTCAATGAATCTGAATTACGCGGCTTTCACTTATTTAGAGCCAGTCACTGTAATGCATGCCACGCGGGTCCAACATTGACATCAGCCGCTATTACCACCAACTCTGCTATTGTAACGCCAACGCCAGGTAAGTTTTATGGCCCCAATCATAGCCTTAGAGCTTTTGGTCCCAATGCCATGGGAAAAGTCGGTACAGATGGAGCAGAGGACATAGGCATAAAACCTGAAGGAAACGTGGTAACAAGAAACGCAACAGATCCACTACATGAAACAATTCATTATTCAAGACTCTCTGACTTTGGCTTCTTCAATACAACAGTTGCCGATAGCAATGATGACCCAGGTCTTGGTGGTGTTGATGACGACGGTAGACCTCTTTCTTTTAGTGCTCAATATGTACAGTACTTATTAGGAAATTACCAAAATGTTATGGACAGCCCCGTTTTCAACGTTTATGCATGCCAGTTTGAATCAGCCATGTCATGGGCAATCAACTTTTCTTTTGGAAACCAGTTTAATATCCCCGATGGAATTGAACCTGATGGATCCAGAGACAACAAAGACCCCAGAGAAAATGATATTCTACGCAACACAAATTGTAAAAACCCCCTATATGCATACATCCCTGAGACTGGCTCTGCCTTCATAGCCAGTCAAGACCCTGCAGATACAAAAATGCTACTCGGCGTTCACGGAAGCTTTAAAGCTCCCACTCTGCGTAATATTGAGCTAACAGGACCTTACATGCATAACGGTAGCATGTCGACCCTTGAGCAAGTTATTGAGTTTTACGCTAGAGCAGGTAACACTATAGATAGCAATGCGCACGAGTTCATGACTCTAACCTCGCTCAATGATGGAGAAAATGATGAACAGGATAGAGCTGACTTAGTTGCATTCTTAAAAACATTAACGGATGAGCGAGTTCGTTATGAGCAAGCACCATTTGACCACCCTGAACTTGTTATTCCAAATGGGCATGAAGGCGACCACCTATTTGTCACTGCGGGCAACTCTTTAGAAGCAACACTTGCAAAACAGGAATTCATAACAATTCCTGCTGTTGGAGTAAACGGAAGACCAACCCCACTCCAACCTTTTGATACATTTCTAGATCAATAATATTTTATTAAAATCGTTTGCTCTTAACTATAAGTAATAGTTAAGAGCAAACCTATCATAATTTTACATAGGTTTAACAAAACCAAACCTCTTTATATTTAGGTACAAGGTATGACTTTTTCAAATTATAAATTCTTAGTAGCTTCTTTAGCTGTTATTTCAGCAGCATCTCTTCAAACAGCTCAAGCAAGTAGTGCATACAGTGCAACGGCTACATATAACTTTACAATAACAGCTACAAACACCAACCTAAACAGCAATGATTTAAGCAACCTATCAATTGGCTCTACAATCGATGACTTCGGCTATATAATTAACCCCACCTTAAATTTATCACCTGTTTTTACCAGTTCATCAAGCTCATCAAGCAGCAACCTTAACGATTTCACTAGCTTCAACACAAGCTACTCTCAAACATTCCACTCCGAAGATAGCATTTCTAGTGGGTCTAGCTCCTCAGAATACCTAGGGACTTACATACAAACTTTCCAAAATAATTCATTTAATGCTGCAGATGTCTTTGAAATTACGATTGACTACACGTACGACCTAACAACATCCGTATCTGGCGAGAATGCTAATACAGATTTATATTTTACAATGAGTAATGAATTTTTTGATTTAGATATTACTGACTATGCTTCATCATCAATTGCAGGAAATTCAAGCACATCACCAGGACTTGTCCCAGGAACTTTTTCCTTTACTTTAGAGAATGGGGAGTATGATGCTATTTATGCAGACTCAACACTAACAGGAGCCCTTGAAGCTGTTGCTCCCGTACCAGTACCGGCAGCAGTATGGCTATTCTCCTCTGCATTGATAACACTATCAGGCATGAGAAAACTTAAATTAAGCTAACATTTCTTCATCATAAAAGGCATTAACTTCATCACAAATAAGTTAATGTCTTTTAAATCCCCCCTTCAAGCACGAAATACACCCGCACTGCCCCATCATAACGATAACCACAGATTCTATGTGTAGAGAGATTTAGTCCACAATAATGATAAGACTGCCTTGATGGCAGACTAAAGCCACGCTCCTCAAAGCACCTTCAATTTATCAAATTAACCCGTGATAAGTTAATAAGCATGTTAATTATAAAGAATTTAGAAACTTGATAGATGCCATCCTTGGCCATTTACATCCTGAAAATCAACTCATTGCAAGTCAATTTATGTTTTTAAAGAAACCTTAAATAACTGCTTTCTTTTTACGCCCTAAAGAAAGCAATCCAGCCAGCCCTGTACCAAACAACCAAGCAGCAGCAGGCACTGGTACAGCACTTACATTAACAACATAGCCGTCTAAGTCACCAAAGTTCTGACCACCTATCTCATTCCCACCCAAGTAAATGGAATAAACCGTATCTGCCTCAGCATGAAAAGTTACGGTACTGCTATCCCCATGCGTTTTATAAAAAACACCATTAGTCCCATGAGGGTTATCTACCTTTGCAGGGTCTTCATAAAAAACCGAAAGATAATCAGTATTCCATTCAGCATGATGAGAGTAGCCAGCAGTACCATCATCCATACCAGTAAATACAGTAATACCAAAATTATCAATAACTCCATTTAAAGAAGAAACATCAATTCGAACATCGGTAGCCACATCAGATTTAATTAATCCGTAATCAACATGATGAGCCCAACCACGACGCCCAGAATTTGGGTTTAATGGGTCAACAGGCCAAGAACCCCAAGCACCATCAACAGTATCCAAATCTACAGTTGCAGCATCTCCATACACCCTGATAGCTTCTGCCTGGGAAACCACTGAAGTTTGAGAGCTATTCTGTATTTTTACAGCCCAGTTTAGTGCTTGCTTCCCCACATAACCAAAAGGAGCTATACCACTCCCAGTCCCTAACCAAGCAACAAGATCACCTGTTTTTTGATTCTCACGAGTCCACCCATCTGTACCAGATTTACTTCCATCCATGTTATAAGTGTTATACACAACCTTTGCCGAGGCATTAGAAGCCGCACCTAAAGAAAGAGCACTGACTGTAGCAATTGCAATTGCCAATTTTGTTTTATTCATTGTAAATTCCGTAAAAAATATTTATTAAATGTTGTATTACTATCTTTGAGATTAATACAGAAAAAATACACAAATCCTATTAACCCTTTATACAGCCTCACATGTCTTTTAATGTAGGCAGCCAACAACATAATTCATCTAACCCTACAACCGAAGACATTGGGTTATACATTAACCCAAGCAAAATTAATACCAATTACCTCCAGACATCCAAATATATAGCTCCGAAATCTTTTGTAATCTACATCCCTCCTTTCTTTTATCAAAAAACAAGTCATATGACACACTATAGAGTACCGCTCCTCCCTATAACCTATTCTTAAACAATAGTATCCATATATGTTGGAAGCTTCATACACCTCCCTTTAACAAAATATAAATGACTATTAACAAACCACAGGTAAAAAATTTGTCCAAAAAGTAGGAGGAACCTACGGCCGCGATAGCACTTGATCTTGTTCTGGTCGCGGCCATAGGCCCCTCCTACCGATAAAATAATTCAGGAATTTACTGGTTTTTATAAACCTATGGTTTGTATATAGTCATAATAATAAATAACTTATTATTCTTACTTCTGCATGTCATTTAACTTGCCAAACTAACCAACACGCTACCTACAAAGCTTCAATAAATCGATACTCCAACTAAAAACATCCTTAATGCTTAATCAAATAAAACTAAGTGAAAGCTTACATACCACAAAAAAAACAGGTCATTTAACACACTTTTCATAGTATTTAACACACTTTTCATAGTATTTAACACAACACCTTTTTTGCAGAATAAGAGAATTATAATATTGCTAATAACTATCATACACTTAGCTATCTTGGCACAATCAATGCTTTATCAAAAACATGTTGCAAAGAGACGGAATTCATTCAAAAGGATTTTGCAACTTAACTTTATTGCCACACTCGCTGCGAAGCGGGGCCGGAAAGCTACGGGTCTGACACAGATAGCCGAGCCATGCCACCTTAAGGATTAAGGTGTACGGGAAAAACCTGAAAAACCAGTTTTTTAATTCTCGTAAACTCGCTGTTCAGAAACATTTAGCTTTGCAATTCTTAAAGATAGATAATGCAAACAGTTCCTGCACTTCATTTTTTAAATATTTAGCATCTCTCAGCTTTGAAAAGATGTTATTCATTAAGGCAAACAAAACAATGAAACATTCATTAAAATCTACTTTAGCAGTAGTAGCGTTATCTCTAGCAAGCACAGGCGCTTTTGCAGCAGGTGCTGTCTCTGTTGAAACTGAAGCCAATTGGAATGGCACAGGCGAAATGGACAATCGCATTGGACATTCGGGTGGAACAATCTCAGCTTCTAATCTTCAAGAAAGCGAAAACGGCTACACGGGCAATGCTGGGCTAGGTAATGCGTCATGGGGTCATGCTGGTGCATGGTACACATTTATGACGCATCATGCTCTTGAAACAACTATTTCTGTAGTTGCTGACAGTGCTGGGGATATGTCTCCGGGCTTTACATTATGGAAAACTGATGGTGAATTTGACGGCGGCACTGGCGGCACTGGCGAAACACCCAATGTATTATCTGGCCCTCAAAAAACACCACATTCGTTCAACCAAATAGGTGCAGCAGGTGATAATGGCACTATCTGGATGACTGATGTTTCTCTAACTGATGATAATCATGGCATATTAGAAACTATCGGCTATGTTAACGCTGGACCAGAAACAGGTGCAACAGCATGGGACAACAACGCTGGATCTGGTAACTCTGCAATCATGAGTGATGGTGACATTTTTGTAGGAAGTGGCTGGTACGGCTCTATAGCAGGCACTTCTGCAACTTTATCTCTTGATAGCCTAGATGCTGGTTGGTATGCACTTTTTATCAGTGGTACTGATGGCAGCCTAGACGGCTCACCTATGACTTTAACTGTTTCACAAGTACCTGTACCAGCAGCAGTCTACTTATTTGGTACAGCTCTATTAGGCGTATTTGCTTCTGGTCGTAGAAAACTAGCAGCATAAATACTCCTAGTACCAAGACCATTTAACAAGGTTAGTTAATTTATGCTTTAAAACAACCGTTTTTTTAAAACATAAACCGCCATGGATTTTGGGTTCATTAGAACTCAAAATAAGGCAAAAAAACCGGTAAATTAAGTATCTAATTTACCGGTTTTTTATTATTTGTCCCCGCTAAAACAAAGGAATTGATAGTCTGGATAATTACAACGTTTAAGGAATCTCTGCTTAAGTTTGTTAGAGCTTAACAAGCTAAAACTAATTGACTTGATCACAAAACCCTTAATATTACCCAACTTATTTGAGACCTTTCAATATGAAACCTCTACATTTCATTCGATTAACACCCCACCTACTCAGTTTATTTCTGATTTTATCCTCTCAACAAACGCATGCCAAAGCTTTTGGCCCTATGCCAATCCCCCTCAATAATTTAACAGTCCCTGAAGTACCCGGCCTTTTTGATGGTAGTAGCCCTATTATTGTTAACAAGGAAGCCGCAATCGCACTTGGGAAAGCACTTTTCTGGGACACTAATGTGGGAAGTGACGGCATGGCCTGTGGATCCTGCCATTTTCATGCTGGCTCTGACCGCAGAACAAAAAACCAATTACACCCAGGCGGCGCATCAACATCCGTCGAAAACAAGTTATTTAATTTATCAGCAACAGATAATGAAACGGGAGCAAACCACACCTTAACTCACTCCCTCTTCCCCTTTCACCAAAAAGAGAAGCCTTTAATCCATACATCTCCAGCTATTTATAATAACGACGACGTTGCTTCATCATCAGGTACTTTCAGTGGCCAATACGTGTCCTCATCAAGCTCAAGATTAGGTACTGGAATTGATAACTGCGACAGAAATGCTGACACTATATTTCATGTTGGTGGCTCTGGAGTTCGTCTTGTGCAAGCCAGAAATACCCCAACTGTTATTAATGCCATATTTAACCACCGTAGTTTTTTAGATGGTCGGGCTAACAATGTATTTAATGGTAGCAGTTCATGGGGAGATAGAGACCCTACAGCAGGTGTATGGGTTATGATTAATAGTCGTAAAGTTAAAAAACAACAATTACATCTCATCAATTCATCTTTAGCCTCTCTTGCCGTTGCCCCACCATTAAGCACTACAGAAATGGGCTGTCATAGCAGAAATTTTTCTGATATTGCTAGAAAACTATTAACACGCCGCCCACTAGATCAGCAAAAAGTACACTGGAATGACAGTGTTTTAGGATCAAGAAGCCTTAGCGAACCAGGAATATTAAGAACGGGCCTTGGAACCTCATACTCTGCATTAATAAGAAAAGCATTTAACAAAAAATATTGGGCTTACCGACGCAAAAAAACGTCCTTTGGCACATCTTTTGATGGAACCCCTTTCAACCAAATGGAAGTAAATTTCGCTATGTTTTTTGGGTTAGCCATTCAAACATACGAGGCAACCCTTATTTCTGACCAATCACCTTTTGACTTAAGTGCTCGTGACAGTGATAACACACCCACAAGCCTTACAGCCTCTGAACAAAATGGTTTTGACCTATTTAGGGACAATGAATGTGTTATTTGCCATATTGGCCCAAACTTTACGACAGCATCTATAAATGCCAATGCAAAACTAGCTGAAACTCATCCCGAAGTTTTTGGTGACCATTTTACTGATATGAGCACCTCAACTAATGTAGTCAACCGTGTTCTTATTACCACAAGCGGTGCTTATTTTGATAATGGTTTTGCTTCAACAGGTGTATCAGAGTTATCCTCTGATATAGGGCTAGGTGGAATTGACCCCTTTGGAAACCCACTATCCTTCAGCCCACAATACCTACAGCATCTAGCTGGCAATGATTCTGCAGTCGTCGATAAAGATGTTTATAAAGTCCGAGCCTGTGACTTACAACTACCTATTGCCATTAATTATGACCCTGGCTTTGTAACCAGTCTATTTACCCCTGCTGATGGCATCCTTCCCCAACCCCAGTCAACAGAAAACTGTTTTTTACCTCTAACTCAAGCTGTCATCCCAACACCAGAAGCGGCTCTTGCAGAGCTGAACAATCCTGATACAGTTAAAATGGTGACCGCAGTAAAAGGTGCATTTAAAATCCCATCACTAAGAAACATTGATTTAACTGGGCCTTATATGCACAACGGGGGAATGGCAACTTTAGAACAAGTTATTGAGTTTTACACCCGTGGAGGTAACTTTCACCACCACGCTAAACAGATAGATAAAGTTTTTTCTCTATTTAATTTAAAATTTTCTCCACAAAATAGAGCTGACCTTATCGCTTTTCTAAAAACATTAACCGATGACAGAGTCCGCTTTGAAAAAGCCCCTTTTGATCACCCTGAAATTAAAATTCCACACGGACACACAGGTGACAACTTTGCAATCACAGCTAATAACCCTCTATCCCCTGAGTTAGCAGAAGATGAATTCCTTGTTATTGATGCTGTTGGTGCAAATGGAAATACAGCCCCATTACAACCTTTTGAAAATTATCTAGCCCCATAACCTGAAATTCCAATATATAAAACGGTACTTAAATACCGTTTTATATATTTTCATTCCCCTCTTTTTCTATTTTCCTACCCATTACAAATCTAAATCACATTCCAACAGACGCATCATTAATTCCCCTCAGCCTAAATTAAATACGTTATTTCACCTAGTAAAAATAACAATACAAAAACGTAAAACTCCCACGAATCAGCACCTGCACACCAAGCTTACGATAAAATAAGCTATTTCACACACCAGCATGTTATTTCCCATAATTTTCACCTACCCCTCATCCTTTTTTAAACAAAAATACCAATAAAACAACTAGTTATAATTATGGCATAGTAACTGCTTAGTAAATATTAACTACAAAGAGAAGGAATTCACTAAGAAGGATTTTTGTAGATTACCAAGCCACTCTTGTCGTGAGGCAAGTTCGGAAAGCCAAGGGTCTTAAATAGATAGCCGGTTGCCACTTTAGGATCCAAGGTGCGCGGGAAAAGGAATTCAAGGCAGGACGCTTTGTAATTCCCGCATTTGCTAGTCAGGAACATTAACTTTGCTTCACCCCCTCTGAAACAAAGGTTCCTGTACTACGCTTTTTCTTATCTAATTATTAACCACTCTATAAGTCTTGACATCTCCCCTTACCCTAGCCCTCAAAGCAAAGGTATCTACACAAGTATTTTCTATAACTACTCGCCTTATAAAAATAGGCTTTGGCTGTTAAAAAAATTAACATGACTCTATACAAACCACAGGTTTATAAAAAACCAGTAAATTCCTGAGTTATTTTATCGGTAGGAGGGGCCTATGGCCGCGACCAGAACAAGATCAAGTGCTATCGCGGCCATAGGCCCCTCCTACTTTTTCGACAACCTTGTTAACCTGTGGTTTGTTAATAACCATTAAAAATTAATATATCCAAGCAAACAAGCTATATTTATGCACTACACTCTTAAAAGCACTATAATTTACCAACGCCTTTTAAATGACTGTGACTTTATATTCTAAACATACTGAAATTTTCACACTTCCTTATTTAAACAAAATTCACAAACTAATAATTTTGCTGTTTTTTATACTTATAAGCTCAACAGCAAATGCCAGATCAAAGCTATACAACCCCTTACCTGCCCTATCTGCTAAACAACTAGGGGTTATTGTTAACGACTCTGATCCACTTAGCATTAAAATTGCAAAGTATTATCAGCTTAAAAGAAATATCCCTGAACACAATATTATTCACATACACTTCAATCCAAAACACAAAAAACTCCCTGTTAAGGTATTCAAAAAACTAAAAAAAATAGTCGACTCAAATACACCTAAGAACATACAAGCATACGCCTTAACATGGATGAATACATACCGAGTTGGCTGTATGTCCATAACAACAGCATTTGCGGCAGGTTATGACGAATCATTTTGCGCCAAAGGCTGCAAAAAAACAAAATTATCTCCCTATTTCAATTCTGAAAAAAACTTACCCTACACTACCTACAAATGGCGCCCAACTATGGCGTTAGCAGGGCATACCTTTAGTGATGTTAAGTCCCTCATAGACAAAGGAGTATCATCTGATTACAGCCACCCCCAAGGCTCAGCTTATTTACTACATACCTCGGACAAGGCACGCAGTACAAGGTCATCCTTATTCCCACAAATCACTCGACAATTCAACAACATATGGCCAATAAATATTGTAAATAAAGACTACATTGAAAATAAGAAAGATGTTATGTTTTACTTCACTGGCAAAAAACACATAAAAAAAATCAAATCAAATCATTTTCTTCCAGGTGCAGTAGCAGACCATTTAACTTCTACCGGCGGTGTATTACCAGGAAGCAAACAAATGAGTATCATTAAATGGATAAAAGCAGGGGCAACAGGCAGCTATGGCGCAGTAATCGAACCTTGTAATTATATTCAAAAATTTCCTCGCCCTGGCATTATGATGCACTACTACCTAAGAGGGAATAGCCTCATTGAAGCTTATTGGAAAAGTGTTGCCTGGCCTGGGCAGGGGATTTTTATTGGAGAACCACTAGCTAAACCCTTTGCATACGCTTCTCACTAATTTTCATTTTAAAAAACATTTAGTTCAATTTAATGAAAAATTAAGTGTTTTGTAGAAGCGTCCGCCCTCGGCGCGAATAAAACAGACTCTTTAAAATAATCGCGCCGAGGGCGGACGCTCCAATGTCGTTAAATTAAGAAATCTAGAGCATATGTAGCCTTGATGCAGCGTAGCGAAATCAAGGAGTTTCACAGATATAGAATGAAATTAGTTTATTGAAGTAATACAAAGGAGAGTATTCTTGTCATCACGATGTCATATTTTTTATTTAGAGTGAAATTTGTTTCAGTATTTTTGTTATTTTTTGCCTGAATTAAACAAATCAAAGAGGAAAAAGGATGTTACTTAAAACTAAGATTAATTTATTACTAATGTTGTTAACAATACCTATTTCAGTAGGAGCTGTAGTGTTTAATCCTGAGGAAGATACTCACTTTAACCTTTCAGAATATACAGTGTTTAATTATGATTCATTTAATTTGAAGGAAGGAGTAAAACTTAATTATACTATTCCTGAAGATAGTACCGTATCAATTGTGAGTGATGGAGATATCAATATTTATGGTGATATTTTTGTATCAAAAAAAGCTCAGATTTCATTAAAATCAATAAGGGGAAGCATTTCTATTTTTGGTAGTATTTATGCTGACTTTGGCTTTGTAGATGTAATAGTAGACAGAATCGATACTGAAAACGCCACATTTTTTAGTAGCAGTTCTGCTATAGAGCATGAGGGTTTTCTTTTTAATCCACTTCCGATATGGGGATTAAGACAACACCTAGAGTCCAATTACTATAGTAGTGGTTCTTTCAGTATTACAGACTCAAGAAGTGGATCTACTCTTACACTGGTTCCTATTCCCGCTTCCATATTGTTATTTATTTCTGCACTCCTGCCTTTGTTTGTTAGGAACAAAAAATATAGAGGTTAAGTTTTTAATAAACTAAAAATCTAATTTAGCTCCTTAGGGACTGCAGACAAAAACCAGTTCCAATTAAACGACTCACCAGGATCACTCTTTCTACTAGGTGAAATATCGCTATGTCGAGTAATATGTTCGGCTGATAAGTTAGGGTAATGTTCAATTAAAGCCTGACTCACAGAAACTAATTGCTGGTACTGAGCCACAGTATAAGGCTGGTTTTCTGAGCCCTCAAGCTCAATTCCTATTGAAAAATCATTACATCTCTCCTTTCCTTTATACTCAGATAGTCCTGCATGCCAAGCACGTTTATTAAATGGCACATACTGAACAATAGCCCCCGCGCGTTTGATTAATAAATGAGATGAAACTTTTAATTGATAAATTTCCTTAAAATAAGGATGATCATCTGGGTTTAATTGATTGCAAAATAATTGATCAATATAATCACCACCAAATTGTTCAGGTGGAAGACTGATACAATGAATCACTAAAAGAGATACGGGTTCATCAGCAGGACGGTCATCATAATTAGGTGAAGGAACTTGAGATGCTTGTTGGAGCCAATGATTGTTAATTTTCATAAAACATTACACTAGAAATAGTTTCAGTATTTAAACACATGAATAAGCAACCTACGATAATTGAAATAAAAAACTTTCTTGCTGAAGATATAGGGAGTGGAGATATTACTGCTAGTATTATTCCCATCACTAGACAAGCTTGTGCCAAAGTTATTACCCGAGAAAAAATGGTGTTATGTGGACAAGCCTGGTTTGAAAGCGTATTTAAAACCCTTAACCCTGATATTCAGATTGATTGGCTTAAAGCAGAAGGAGAAGTTTGTGAGGCAGATACCTTAATTTGCCAGCTCAAAGGGTCTGCCAGGGACTTGCTCACTGGAGAGCGCACCGCGTTAAATCTTTTGCAAACCTTATCATCAACAGCAACGGTGGCAAAACAATATGCGGATGCTGTACTAGGGACTCAATGTAAAGTATTAGATACTAGGAAAACCATTCCAGGACTTAGAGATGCACAAAAATATGCGGTGACTTGTGGGGGCTGTATGAATCATCGAACAGGGCTCTATGATGGCATCTTGATTAAAGAAAATCATATTATGGCCGCGGGCTCTATTGCCAATGCTATTTATTCAGCACGAAAAATAAGTGATGTTTTACTTGAAGTGGAAGTTGAATCACTGGATGAATTTCAACAAGCCATTTCAGCAAAGCCAGATCGCATTATGCTGGATAACTTCTCAAATGCAGATATGAAGACAGCGGTTTCTTTAAAACCTGAAGGTATTGAACTAGAAGCTTCAGGAGATATTACTTTAGAAACAATTCGGAAAGTAGCCGAAACAGGCGTCGACTATATTTCAATAGGTGCTTTAACGAAGCATGTGAAAGCCGTAGATCTATCAATGAGAATTACCATGGAGACAGCAGAATGATTAAAGATGCAGAAGCCATATTTAAACATATCACCCAAGGCGTTTATGTTATTAGCGTAAACAATGGCGAGCAAAAAAATGCCTTTACCGCCGCATGGGTGATGCAGGTGTCTTTTGATCCGTTATTAATTTGTTTCAGTATCAATCCAGAGCACCATTCCTATCAATTGCTTAAAGAAGGTGGCGTTTGTTGTATTAGTGTTTTAGATAATGACCAATTTGTCACAGCAGACCACTTTGGAAAATCAAGTATTGAAGATAAGATGGAGGGTTATGTTTGGCATGAAACAGAAACTAAAGCACCCGCATTAGCAGATAGCCTAGCCTATTTTGATTGCCGTGTAGATCACTATTCCGATGCTGGAGATCATAAACTCGTCGTTTGCAAGGTCATTGATGCAGCTATTTTAAATGAAGGTGACCCGATGTTGTATGGTGATACTGAAGATATGGATAACAGCAACCAGCTATATTAATTGGAAACGATGCCTTAGAGACTGTGAAAGTATTTAGCTTTTATCCCCCTCTATTTGTAGGAACGTCCGCTAATGTCGTTAAATTAAGAAATCTAGAGCATATGTAGCCTTGATGCATCATAGCGAAATCAAGGAGTTTCACTGATAAACCTTGATTCCACTTCGTTTCATCAAGGCTACAAGGCTTAACTTAAGGCGATGTCACCGTTAAGTGTGGATTTTGTTAGCTCTTAAGCCCTGCAGCATAAGTATCTACACTAGTCTTTTCTGTAACTATTCGCCCTATAAAATAGGGCTTTAGCTCT